>Ga0066378_10000153_pt1 | contig 29453 bp, 26 predicted proteins | sample Knorr_S23_td_DCM_FD_70947 | JGI IMG/M metagenome (GOLD analysis project Ga0066378, IMG submission 70947) | Marine microbial communities from Southern Atlantic Ocean transect - Knorr_S23_td_DCM_ad_71m_LV_A | ecosystem: Environmental > Aquatic > Marine > Oceanic | place: Southern Atlantic ocean...
ACATTCGCTTGGATACGCTTAGCCGTGACTTCACCAATGGCGAATATGCCATTGTCTGGCAGGATGTATCCGATATGCTCGTCCTAGGCGACATGCCGCCAGAAGGCGAGCCACGCCCGCCTGTCGCGGAGATCACCCGCATTACCAAGGCGATAGACTCCGAATTGCGACAGGCGGCCGAGACGGTTCGCGGTGAAAGCCGCATCGCCATCCGGAGGTTGAGCCACAGCGCTCTGGATAATACGGTGGAAGACTTGCTGGGAATCAATTTGAAGCTCTCCGAAAGCCTTCCCGCCGACCCAGAACTCGATGGATTCGAAAATATGGCGATTACTTTGGAAGCGAATCCGGAAATGGTTCTCAAGCTTCAGGACAACGCCCAGAAGATCGCCAAGCACGCGATTGCCAGCGGTCCAGACATTCGCGAAAATCGCATCTACCGACTGGATGCGATTGGACATGGTAACAATGTAGAAGAAAGGGGCGAATTCGTTATCACATCCTCAAGCCGCGACCGCAAACACGTCATGTGGCCCAAGGATTTTGTCGTGCCTCAAGATGGTCTCTACCGGATACGCGTAAGCGCTTTCGCTCGCGACCTGCGGACGGATTTAGAATCCCGGGGAATCGAGTACACCTATACCAACGAGAGCTACCAGAAGAGCCTACCGAGCCGGGATCGCATTCCAAATGGCGATCCGAGACTAGTATCAATCGTAGCCATACAAGCATCCGAAGCTCGACACATGGATGCGGCCACCGTTCCCGGGCGCCGCGTCGGCTACTTCTATACTGGTGGCGAGCTCAGTGTCGACGAAGTAGAGGTTCGCCTCAAGGAAGGCGAAAACATCATGATCCACTATGCTAGCGGCGCTATTCTCAATCGCTCGCCGCTCGCTATCGTCCAAGGCGAGGAACGGCTCGTGGCGGATCTTCTCTATGTGGATGAGATCGGGGTTTCCGGTCCCGTTATTCAATCCTGGCCGCCGAAGGCCTACCAGGACCTGGTCGGCTCCGAAAAGATTTCCGATAAGAGGGTCGAGCAACGAATCGAGGACTTTCTCTTTCAAGCCTTCCGCCGACCCGTTCCCGAAAAGACCGCCAATATGTTTATGGCCCTCTACCAAGCAGGGCTCGATGAAGGCCTTTCCAAAGAGGAATCGATGGAGAACGTCGTCGAAGGCATCCTTTGCTCGCCTCGTTTCCTGTTCAACTACGATCACGGCGATGCCATTGATGCCTGGGGGCTCGCCAGCCGGCTCTCCTACTTCCTCTGGAATTCCATGCCAGATGAAACCCTGCTGAAATTAGCCCGGAATGGGAAACTTATCGAAGAACGGACGCTCCGCAAACAAGCGGCAAGACTTCTGGCCGACGACAAAGCGGAACGCTTCGTACACGATTTCACATCCCAGTGGCTTGGACTGAAGGACATCGAGCTTATGCGGCCCGATCCTAAGCTCTATGAGGACTACGATCCATTGCTGGAATCCATGATGCGCCAGGAAAGCGAAGCCTTCTTCAGTCGCGTCTTGCAGGGCAATCGTTCAGTAACCGAATTTCTGGATTCCGACTTTGTGGTTATCAACGAGCGCTTGGCCGAGCACTATGGCCTGGACGATGTCAAAGGGGACGACTTTCGCGAGGTTGAGCTTCCCGCTAGCAATCCCCGAGGCGGGCTCCTAGGCCAAGCTAGCATCCTCAAGCTTACCTCCAATGGCACCCGCACTTCACCTGTCGTCAGGGGTGTTTGGATACTGGAGAACATCCTAGGAGATCCCCCAGCCCCAGCGCCCGCAGATGTCGAACCCATCGAACCCGATGTCCGTGGAACCAAGACAATCTACGATATGCTATCCCGCCACCGCGAGATCGAGACCTGCGCCGATTGCCATCGGAGCATCGATCCCTGGGGGTTCGGCTTGGAACACTTCGATGCCGTCGGTTCCTATCGTGACGTCTATCGCAACGGACAACCGGTATATGCGAAGGGCAGCGTCCCGAACGGATCTTTCGATGGACTCGCCTCCATGAAGCAGGTTTTGCTCGAACGCTCCGAGCAATTTACACGAGCCCTGACGGAAAAGCTCTTCGCCTACGCTCTGGGCCATCCGCTTTCATTTCAGGAACGGATAATCGCCGACGACATCGCCCACGCCAACTTGGAGAGCGGTGGCGGCTTCAAGGATCTCATTCTGGAGATCTGCGCCAGCCCTCTCTTCCGCGGCGAACTCAACACCGCCGTCTTCGCACAAAACTAAGTACTCGATCGATGTATTCATGTGCAGTGAAAGCGATCACGTGATCACTTCCACTGCACAGTCTTTCCACAGACAATTTGGACGAAAAGCGATTGGAGACAAGCGCATCCGCAGCTTGCGGAGACATGGGCTCGAGCAAAACCGAGTGAAGCTCGGAATTAGATTCCCTATGCCGCTGGATACTGGTCCATCAAGCGGATGTTGTGATCCACCTCTTCCGGCGAACGGGCTCCTATCGTCATGGCATCCAGATAGCCGAGATTCTGGGCGAATTTCATGCAATCACTGCATTGATCTACATGCTTCCCCGCTCCGAAAATCTTCATGCCAACGACACTGGCCCCGCGTTCCTTGAATTTGCGTTGGACAGGAATGACTTCCTCTGGAGTTCCATCCATGGCCGTACCGAACGGATTGATGCGCGTAAAGGCGATCTGAACCCAATCCAGCTCGGTAGACCGATCGAGAGCTCGCAAGTCATGGGCTGACATACCTAGAGCTTTGATGACACCCTTTTCTTTGTACTCTTGCAGCACCTCAATGTAGCCCGCCAGCTCGCTATCCCACTCGGGAGTAACGACGCAGTGCATCAGCACGACATCAAGGACATCGATATCCAACTCCAAGCGAAACCGGTCGATGGCTTTGCGGGCCGAGTGCCGCTGCTGGGCTGGAGTCAAGGCGGTCGTATCCGCATCATCGAAGCGATAATTCATCTTGGTGAGGATGGTGATATCCTCACGCGGCAAGTGGCGCAGGGCTTCACGAAAATAGTAATGACTTCCATACTGGTCCGCAAGGTCGAAGAATCGGATACCACGCTCGTAGCCATGCTGCATCAACTCCACGAAATCCTCGAATCCCGCTCGGGTCTGATCCGACTGGCGTCGCGTCCCCTTGAAGCCCGTGCCCTGAGCCATGCGTGATGTCGTAATACCTGTGTTGCCTAAGGTCACCTCCGGAATTGGCGGCAAATCGCCACGGGTCTTAGTCTTGGCTTTTGCGATGAACGGGGCCGTGGCGGCGGCTCCAGCAACGGTGGTAAGGAATTTGCGGCGTTGCATCTGGGTCATATCAGGGGCTCCTTCTTCGAGTTAACAGACAATCGAAAAGCTGGAACAATTAGTTCCACTCTTCAGATAGGACACCATAGAGACAATCGCGTTGTAATCAAGCCTTCAAGCTCCCCACTTCCGCCTTGTCTAATAGCAATGAACAGAACGCTTATGGCCGGGCTACAACTACTTACGGTATAGTCGCTCCTATCACGGAAAGAAGCGAAATCGTTTCGCTTCCTACTTCTTCGTTGTCTTAGAAGATTTCTTAGGCCTCTTTTTGGATTTGGCCTTTTTCCCGTCCTTTTTGGAAGACTTCTTATCCTTCTTCTTGCTGGACTTGGCCTTTTTCTTCTTCGATCCCTTTGCTTTAGATTTGGGCTTTGGCGAGGCCTTGGAAGCCTTCTTCTTTTTCTTCAGCTTAGCCTTGCCGGCAGTAGAATTCGATTTCTTGGCCACGGCAGCAACCTTCTTGGCCGCGGCGACCACATTCTTAGCCCGAATCGGACCGAATCCAGGAACAGCGGTCAAAGCGCTAACGGCGCTGGTTGCTATCGATTCCGCTGTGCCAAATCCATGCTTTTTGAGAATGTTCGCTGTGGCGGGTCCTATGCCTGAGATCTCAGTGGCTGGGGTGCTCATAATTGTCGGAGTTCGAAAATGATACCTGAAATAAAACGGAGGGGACCATAGACGATCGCCGCATCGGATCGCTTAGTCAACGTTAAGCGAGTGCTACGGGCAAATTGTAACATTCCTCAGGGAAACGATCAAATTTGAGCGCTACGCTGAATTTCGGTTCCCAGAGTTGCGTTGCACATTGCAGCCGCCTAATAATAAAACCCGCCAAGTTGAAACTTGCTCCAGCAACCATATTTCCGCATTCCAATTGCCGGACAGGATTACCTCGCGTACCGAGTCTCCAGAAATTACAGAGTCCCATGGATTTAGAGAGTGATCTGCGAGCCGTTCTGGGCGAACTCATAGACGATGAGCCTGCGATCATCACCGAGCTTACGGAGAAACCCGGTTCCGCGGGATCAGATAATATTCCACGGCGAATCTGCCGGGGCGAATTCGTAGCCGAGCTCGTTAAGCGCCTTTGTTTAGAAGATCTTGTCACAACGATTTCACTACACAACCTCAACATCAAGACGGCACTGAATGCCAACTCGCTTCAAGCGGAAAAAACCGTATCGCTTGCTGGCCTACAATCAGATCATCCTTTCAGTTTCAACCAAAGTTCTTTCAACCAACTTGATCTCTAAAACTGCCAAATCCCATCACTCTAAGCCCGCGGCATTCATCCCTAGCGAGATATTGTTCTCAAAGGAGCCCGGATCAGCCAAACCTTAGATCTCTCACTAGCCCGCATAGGCGGATCCGTCGATCTGCGAAATGCTGACCTAAACGCTCCGGAGAAAGCCGAATCTGAAACTCTCCTTCTATCTGGCGAAACTTCCCAAAGCGAATCCGGCCAGACCCGCCGGGAGAGCTACTCCCGTTTCCACATGGGCTCACTTATTGATAGCCAAATAGATGGGTCCATACGTTGTTGCGATGCCCGGCTCGACCGGAATTTTCAGCTAACCTACACACGAATCGGGGGGATCTAGATTTTTGGGGAATCGATTTCGTCGATTTAGACGAGCACGAAAATGGGCTGATCTGCACGAATTCCGAAATTGGCGAGAAGTTCGTCATCTCAGAAACGAGTTGCGGAGAGAACACCCGAATCGCCTTGGACGACTCCCGCATGCTAATCCTCCAATTTGGGCGCGATCAGGACAAATGGCCACGTAATAATCGTATCTCCCTTGAAGGAACTACATTCGGAGCATTCACCTTTATCCAGCGGCAGATACCGGAGGGAATGCTGAACGTCTTCGATACGAATTTGACAATCGCTTTGCTGAAACGGAATGGTCCCGGCTTTTATCGGCAAACTTGGCGACAAGCGGCCCAAAGCATTCGCCAAAAGGGCTACGGCGAGGAAGCCCTCGAAATCATAGTGGCCATGGAGCGCGAGGCCAGCAGGGTCGAATCCGCTCAATACCCGGCCCGCCTGAGGGAATCCAGGCTCACATTTCGCGAGCGGATTTCCCTGGGAATCCATCGTGTTCGCAAAACCATATCCAATTCGCTTTGGTTGTTCGCCGACTATGAATATCGACCAGAAAAGACCTTGTGGACTCTGATCACCCTACTGATCATCAATACCGAACTAAATTACTCTATTATCCACTGGCAACAGGACGCGCTGGATCCTGCCTCAGAAGAGGTTTATCTCCAGAAAGATAGCGATCCTTGGATAGGCACGCCACGAGAATATCCTAGCTTCAATCCCATCATTTTCGCCCTAGACACCCTGATTCCCGCTCTCGATTTGGGCCAAGAGACTGCCTGGCAGCCGAATTGGAGAAATCCCTTTGGAATCGCCTACGCTCTCTACCTGTACATCGTCCACATGCTCTTTGGCTTGCTCCTGATTGGCGTGCCAGTGGCGGGAATCGGAAAGCGACTCTCAGACGATATTTAGCGAATCGGATTCGCGCATTTGCCTAGAATCTCATCTGGACAGCGCCCACCAATTCCTCAGAATCCGCCCGAAATGAAAATCGTTATCGTAGGAGCCGGCGAGGTAGGCTCTCATTTGAGCGAAACCTTAAGTCTGGACGATCACGACGTTACCGTAATCGAGCGCGATCCCGAGCGAGCCCAAACCATCCACGAACAGCTCGATGTTCGTGTGATCAACGAAAATGGCAGTTCCGCCCGAACTTTGCGTCGAGCGGGGGTCGAAAAATGCGACTTTTTCTTGGCCATGACCAGTCGGGATGAAACGAACCTGGTATCGTCCTCTCTCGCCAAAGCTCTCGGAGCCCGAACCACCTTCGCTCGTGTCCACGACGCTACATTTCGCGACAATTCCGAAATCAACCACCAGCGCCATTTCGGTATCGACCATTTGGTCAACCCCGAAGCGCTTGCAGCGGTCGAACTCGCCAAGCGCATTCGCAATCCCGGCCGTGTAGCCGTAGAGGATTTCGGTCGAGGGAAAATCGAAGTGCAATCGATTGAAATCCAAGAAGGCGCCAGAATTGTTGGCATACCCCTGCTGGAAATGAAGCTGCCGGGAGACTTGCGTATCGGCCTAATTCAGCGAGGGGAAACCTCCACAGTCGCCAACGCCCACTCCGTCCTTCAAGTAGGAGATATCGTCACGCTATTTGGGCATCCTGACTCCCTGTTCGAAGCGAAACCGCTCTTCGACCCCGATTCTCAGCTCTCCAAGAAAATCGGCATCACGCTGCTTAGCGGTAGCGAAATATCCATTTCTTTGGTACGCCTCTTGAGTAATTCGCGGTTCAAGATTCGGGTAATCGAGAAAGATTTGAAGCTCTGCCGATCCCTGGCTGAAAGTTTGCCGAATGCCACCTTCGTACATGGAGAAGGAACCTCCTTGCGCGTCCTAGAGGAGGAAGAAATCGGGAGCGCCGATTTCTTCATCGCCTGCTCCAAGGACGACGAAGACAACATAATGACCTGCCTGCAGGCGCACAAACTAGGCGCCCAGCATACCATGCTGGCCATCAATCGGGCGGACTATATCGAAGTTCTGGACAAGCTGAGCTTCTCTCTAGGCTTGGAGTTGGCCGTTTCTCCTAGAATCGCCACCGCCAATGAAGTTCTCCGATACATCGGGAAGAAGTCTTTTATCGAACTCGAAGAAGGAGACAAATGCTCCACTTGCATAATCGAACTTGATATCGGTCCTAAATCCAAAGTATCTGGAAAACGTATACGAGAAGTCAAATGGCCTAGTGGATGCGTGATTGTCGGGCAGGAATCCAATTTCATCCCCCGGATGCCTACCGGCGATGACGTTCTGCAAGCCGGCGATTCTATCATCGCCATTATCGGCAAGGATAAACTGAAGGAGCTGCTCAAGCTGACCAAATAGACTTATGCAGTCCGATTACGGAATAGTGGAGCCCTGTATGCAATGAATTTTGGCCTTGTATCCAGATTACTTAGCGTGGTGCTGATTATCATCTCGCTAGCATTTACGCTTTGCCTCTGTGTATCCATATTTCTTGACGAGGATGCCAACCAAACTCTAACCACTGCCGCGTTCGCAGTTTCTCTGGCCACTTCCCTGCTCTCGGCAGGCATTCTGTATTGGATCGGGCGAAAAGCGCCGCAGCGCTTCTATCGCCGGGAAGCCCTCAGCGTAATTGGACTGGGCTGGATACTGTCCAGCCTTATAGGCAGCATCCCCTTCTTGATTATCACGCCCCATATTGGAATTTCAGGAGCGATCTTCGAAAGCGTTTCAGGAATAACGACAACTGGGGCCAGCGTGCTCTCAAATTTGGAGCAGTTGCCTTACAGCATCCTCTTCTGGCGATCTTTAAGCCAATGGATTGGCGGAATGGGAGTAGTCGTATTCTTCGTGGCGATACTCGGTTTTCTCGGAGCCGGAGCTAAATTGCTTTACGCAAACGAAGCTTCAGGATCGACATTCGACTTCGAGGAAAGCCGCGTGCAGTCTGCAATTCTCAGACTAATATATGTATATCTGGGACTGTCGGCATGTTGCACCATCGGCTACCGTTTTGCCGGCATGAGCTGGTTCGACGCAGTCTGCCACATGTTTACTACCGTGGCGACTGGCGGTTTCAGCACGCGGACAGAGAGCATCGCGGCTTTTGATAGCGCTTCAGTGGAAATAATCGGAATCGTATTTATGATTCTCGGAGCCATTAGCTTTCCTATCATCCTCGCCGCTTTAAATGGACGATTCCGTCGCATTTCCACCAATACGGAGTTTAAAGCCTTTGGTTTAATCCTCTTGGCATCCTCGACTATCGTTTCTCTCGATATCGCTATCGAAGCTCCAGGGGACGACATTGTCGATACCGTCCGTGCCAGCATTTTCCAAACCGTATCCATTTTGACGACGACCGGTTTCGCAACCGAAGATTTCGCCCGTTGGCCTTCGCTACCGCAGGCGATTCTGGTCGTTCTAATGATTATCGGCGGGTGTTCTGGCTCTACCGCAGGTGGCATAAAAATCAATCGCCTCGTAGTAGCCTTGCGACTCTGCGTCATGAATATCGAGCGCTCGTTTCGTTCACGAGTCGTTAGGCAAATCAGAATCAACAACCGCACATTAAGTGACGCCGCCACTCAAGAGATTGGAATGTATCTAATTTTGACTGGCGCTATCTTCTTGTTGTCCGTGCAGGTCGCTTCCGTATTCGGGATTGGGACGGACATGGGCACCAATCTAAGTGCCGTCCAAGCGTGCCTATTTAATATCGGGCCCGGATTTGCGGGAGTGGGCCCAACCGAAACCTACGATTCCTTCCACTCAGGCACCAAACTATTCCTTTCCCTGCTGATGATCCTCGGCAGGCTCGAGCTCTATGCCGTCCTAGCCTTATTCGCTCCATCCATGTGGAAGCGATTGGACTGACGCAAATCCAAGCGAGACAATCGCTTTACTCAATTTCGTAGGCCTCGACCAAAGCGATCCCGGTTTGGCCCCCGACTCCGAAAGCTACCGCAGTGCAGAGACCTGGTTCGAGCCAGACAACTTTCGCGGAGGATTTTGATCCGACCTCGAGTGGAACCGCGCCGGCTCGAGAACCCGATTCAGTTGCGTTAAAAGCGTTAATACTATCTTCTCCCCAATCATCGCTCTCCGCAATCGGCAGCATTTCCCCATTCTTGGATTGATAGATTGTCAGCTGTGGATCCTCCAATACATTGGTAATTCCAAACTGACTGAGCGCAGGACCAACAGCGCGGACAAGCATCCGTTTCGAGGACGTGCCATCTACCACAAGTCCCGAAATGATTACATTGTCCCCAGTACCTATTTCCCCTCTCAAAGACATGTTAACTAGCGTCGATCTCGAATCGATTCCGAGTGCACTATCCGCATCATAGATTTCAACGAGTGATGTTCCCTCCGATCCATTCGCGCTCTGCACGTGGGCGGTATAGACGTCTAGCGAGAAGATGAGGCGCCTTACGGTATGCGCTGAGCTTGAATGCGCTTTCCCTGGAATACAGACCTCATTATTCCCTTGATCGCCAAAAATTTTCACGGGCCGGGCAATCGCCACGGTTCCGTATGTCTGAGACTATTTCCTATAAAATGAGAAGTCTTCGTCAGACATTCTGCAGTTTCCCCAAAAGAGATTGGGGATTACTTTCCCAATTCTCGCGAACGTCGCCTAGCACCACTCAGGCGCAGATCAACGTCTCCATTAGGCCAAATAAAAAACGCGTCCCTTTTTTGGACGCGTTCGATATTCTAGAATTGATTGAGTCTTCTGGCAGCTAGATCCTAGCCCTCATCGCCATCATCGCCGATAGCTTCTACTGGACAGCCCTCTAGGGCTTCCATGCAGAGATCAATGTCATCCTGCGTTTTCGGCTGGGCATGTACGAAAGAGTACGCCTCGTCTTCGTTTCTCGTAAAGAAGTCTGGAGCTGTCTCACGGCAGAGATCGCAGTCGATGCATTGCTCGTCTACGTAGAACTTCCCCGGAGCGTTATCTGGCCACTTTTCGTCTATATCTGCCATAGTAGGCGTATAAATCCGATTTGCCTTTGCCCTGTCAAGCGGAACGCGACACCTAGATGCCGAAATTCTCGCTCCCGCAGGTCCCAAAGGGGTCAATATAGTCTCCTCGAGTCCTTTTTGTAAACCTGGTGATCCGTTTTCGCCTCCAAAACACGCGCTAACACCCGGATTTGAGCGGCTCTCCGGTTAATACAGGTAAAACAAAGCGTTTTCGGAGGCCAGGAAACAAACTCGCGAGCCGAAGCCCTCCTAATTTTGCGTGCGAGAACGCCAGACCATTGACCAGGTTCGAATGGAATCCGCAGGGCAGCTCTTTAATATTTCGAGTCCGCGCCTCTCGTAAAACACGAGATTTTCCACCGCTTCGATGTTCAGGGCCACACCTTCCGAAACGGAATGGCTAAGAGCCTCGCGTTTTGTCGCTTCCACCAGGACCCCTCCGATTCCCTGTACTTGGTGATCTTCCTTGGTGATCTGGCCTCACTCCAAGTATACCGAGGTAGTGACGAGGCCATTACGGTACTGTGTCGTCGCAAACGTCCGCGTACTTCAAGAACCGCTCCATCTCTTGCTCTCCCATGGCTAAGTATGCCTTATCCCATTGCTGGTCCAATTCAGGCATAGAAAACTCCTCGCTAGGCTCGCTAATTACCGCGACCCCTGCGATCTCTCTATCAGCTCGAGCGACTAAGACGGGCTAGTTTCGGACAATTTGCGCCTAAATGAGGTAATCGAACGTAACGCGGAACCACTCCGGACCATCATCCAGCCCTTCGAACATGTAATGGGTAATTGGGCAGGTCGCACAGCGTCGCCCAAAACGTTCGCATCCGAAGCGATATCATTCCGAGGTAGTCGGTCAACGCTCCAGTCGTGAGCGGTCGAGATTGTGTTAGAGCGATTTTAGAGGATAATATTCATAAGCATTTCGAGTTCGCTCTCATCATACAGCGTAGTCGAAACCTCCGCTAGTCCGTGAATCTAAGGTATTCTCCTTCAGCCTATACCGTATTAGGTTCGCTTCTGAGGCGAGGGCCGAGCTCCGGCATCCAACAAGCGCTCTACCGCTTTTAGCGTTCGCTCCAGGGATCCCTGACTATTTTCCGCCCACTCCCGTTGTCTCTTCGACTGAGCTTCGAGAGCATGACCATCTACCGCTAAAGCCAGGATGCGGGATATGAGGGCCTCCTCATCCTGGACCAATTTGGCGGCTCCTAATTCGAGCATCCCATCGCGGACGCTTCGAAAATTACTCATCCCTGGCCCAAAAAGCAGCGGCACGCCTAGCAAACCGCACTCGATAGGCGTTTGCCCTTCCGTATGAGGCGGCAGGCTTTTACCGACAAAGGCCAGATCAGCCAATTGCGTGAGAGCCCTGAGCTCCCCGCTCGTGTCACCCACCAGAATGTCGACCTCGGTTTTGGGAGGCCCCTCGCTCTTGAAGTGCCAGCGCAAATCCGAAGCTTCTTTTTCCAGCAAATCGCGAATCTCCCCCCGGCGTTCGGCATGCCGCGGCACAATCATCAAACGGCAATCCGGGAGCGATCCGCGTAACGCCCTTAACGCTCGCAAAAGGGCCGCTTCTTCACCTGGCCAAGTGGAGGATCCCAAAAGCACAAACCCATCCCCCAGTCCCAAGGTCTGCTTCAACTGGGCCCTTTTGCGAGCATCGAAGCGCTCGCCAATGTCTACATCGACTTTAAGATTCCCCATAACGGAAATGCGTTCTGGAGGAAGACCGATTTCCCGGAATCGCTCTGCATCATGTTCCGATATCGCCAGTACTCGATCGATACATCGTAGATGGCGTCTAAATAGGAATGACAGGTGTCGGGCATAGCGGAACGATTTATCAGAAAGGCGCCCGTTGATTAACACCATTGGAGCCCCTGCCAAGGAGGCTTGCTTCATATGCTCCGGCCACAGTTCCGTCTCCGCGCAGATAGCTAGATCCGGGCGCATTCGCTTCCAGAACTTTCGGCTAAATGGCCAGAAATCCATTGGGAAGTAGGTTATCCTGCCACAGAGGTCCGAATACTTCTCACGGGCCAACTTTAGTCCCGTGCTTGTTGTCGTCGTTAAAAGAATCTCCGTATTCGGCATGCTTGCTAGCTCCCGAATGAGCTTCTCGATTACCAGCATCTCCCCAAGGCTTACAGCTTGTATCCAAATTCTTTTTTTACCCTCGGTCCTCGGCCATTCCTCCACGCCGATCCCCATACGCATAGCGATCGCGCCCTCGTAATCGCCCCGCCGCTTCATCTTCAGCAGGTACTTCGGTGAAAGAATGAGAGCGACTGGAGCGAAAATCAGTCTGTAGAACCAGATAAACAACGATCGCTTAGAATCGCGTTTGAACGCCGATGGCAAGCACTCGCTCATTCCCCGAATGAACGCTTTTGACACCCGAGCCCGGAAATCCCATCTTCTCAAAGGATACTATGGAGCATCTACACGCATATTGGAGAATGGAGTACGTGGCACAGGAGAAGGCCCCAAAAGATCGCCGACCTTTTGTGGATCTCCCAAAATCCGACGACGACAAAGCCAACCTGATCGTCTCGCGGGAGCCCTTCACCTTTATTCTCATGAACCGCTACCCTTACAACCCCGGTCACTTGCTGGTGCTACCGTACCGAGAAGTCGCTGATATCGAGGATCTTAACAAAAATGAACGAAACTGCTTCCTAGAATCTACCATCAAAGCCAAACGCCTTCTAACGGCCGCCATAAAACCGGATGGATTCAATATAGGCGTCAATCTTGGCGAAGCCGGAGGGGCTGGAATCCCTAATCACCTGCATCTTCACGTCGTTCCCCGATGGAATGGTGACACCAATTTCATGCCCGTCGTGGGCTCAACTCACGTGCTGCCTCAGTCGCTGGAAGCGATGTGGGATCGGCTAAAATCAGTTTGCGAAAAGCTGGACTAAGCAAAGTCGAATTCTATTTTCGCCTATTCGCAATTTATGGGGAAACGCACATTACACTTCGATAATCCACGTCAGCTATCGCAGCTCTACGGCGGAAACGAAGACAACTTGCGATCAATCGAATCGAAGTACGGAGCACAAATCGTATCTCGCGATGGCTGGCTGCAAGTAGAGGGTGACGATGGGGTTGTCGAGCAGGTTGAAGCGGTTTTTAACCTGCTTCAAGATGCTCGAAATCAAGGTCTTAAGCTTCGCAAGGCGGATTTCGACAGCATCGTTGACGGCATCCGCGATGGTAGGGAATCGGAGTTGCGTTCTCTATTCGATGAAGCCTGTGTCATAAAGACGCGTCTTTCCACGATTGTCCCCAAAACGATTGGTCAAAAGCGCTACATGCGATCCATTTTCGATAACGACATCGTTTTTGGAATCGGTCCCGCGGGAACCGGCAAAACCTATTTGGCCATGGCAGCAGCCGTCTCTAAGCTGTTGGACGGATCGGTTAAACGACTAATCCTGAGCCGCCCCGCCGTGGAAGCTGGGGAAACTTTGGGGTTTCTGCCAGGGGATCTTCAAGAAAAGATTCTACCCTATCTAAGGCCCTTATACGACGCTATTTACGATATGATCGATCGGGAAGACGTCACCAAGCTGATTGAGAAAGGGGTCATCGAAATCGCTCCTTTAGCCTATATGCGAGGGCGAACATTGAGCGATTCCTTCATCATTCTCGATGAAGCCCAAAATACCACGCCCGAACAAATGATGATGTTTCTGACCCGATTGGGAAATGAAAGTAAAATGGTTATCACCGGCGATATCACCCAAATTGACATTCCGCCTCACAAGACATCGGGACTCCTGGAAATCAGAAAGGTCATCAAGTCCCTGAAGGGCATAGACTTCCACGAATTTGGCTCACAAGATGTCGTCCGCCACCATCTCGTCCAAAAGATCGTGGACGCCTACCAGGCCCACCGAGAACGAGAGCAAGACTGACACCGCAGCCTTAAGTTAGCGTTGCCTCGCACGTTGAAATTGAATCTTTTGGACACTCCTACGTCGAACCCGTATGCCTCTCGCAGAGCAGTTTAGAGCGCTTCTACAACGCTTTTTCCCAAAAAAGCGGAAGAAGCGAAAGACGGAAGCGTCGTCTACAATCCTCAATTTTCTTGAGAAGAGCCGAGCCATATCCATCGCCATATTCGGAATTACGGTGGCCGCTATCGTTGTCACTAGCTTTGTGGGAATCCGTCCTTCTGGCTTCCAATTCCTGCCCAACCAGCTCGCCACGATACGCATCGTGGCTGCGGAAAACTTCACCTACCAGAGCGCTATCCTGACCGACAAAAAGCGCGAACGACTTCTCACCGAAGTGCCGCCCGTCTATCGTACGGATATGACCTACTTCGATCTCTTCAGTGAACACGTCAATGAGCTACTGGAGGACATGGATCGTTTCGCCGCGATTGAGCAGGATCTTTCCGCTAACGCCGCTCAAGAAATGATTAACGAGATTACCGAGCGGTTTAATCAGAAAAATGAATACCGCCTCTCGGAATCCGACTTGGCCACTATTCTTGAATTTTCCGACCCGGAAACTCGCAGGGAACTTATCGAGACTGGCCTCATCAGTCTGCGGGAAAGCTACAAGATCGGGATCTACGATAAGGAAGACAAGAATTTCGATTTCGGCGGTCAATCTATTGCCCTATTCAAAAGAGGCGACGAAGTCAGCCAAAGCCGTATCGAATCTACCGACGACGCCCTCACTATGCTGCGGGTGGCATTGAATGCCCAGAATGTGCCCCCGCGTGTATCCAGCGCATTCAGCCGCCTATTTCGCGATGGCGTTCGCCCCAATTTCAGGCGAGATGAAACCGAGATACTCGCCTTGCGTCAAAAAATGCTGGAATCCCTGCAACCGGTCATCGTTAAGGTCGAGCAAGGGGAAAGTATCATCGAACCAAATACACGGGTTACGCAGGAGCAATATGAACAACATATGGCTTACATCCGCTATCTTGATGGCAAGAAAGTAGACACGCTCGATCTGCAACTCGTCGGCCGGGCCTTGATGGTTATGGCCATGCTTACCGCCGCTACTTTCTACATACGCCTCGAGGATAGAGCTACTCTCGAAAGCAATGGGCGTTTGGGGCTGCTGGCTCTTGTCGTCGTCTGCAATCTCGCTTTGGTTCGCTTGTGCTTCGAGATGGGGAATTTGGATCAATTCCTCTATGACAGTAGTCTCTCCGCGATTCTTCCCTACATCGCTCCAACAGCGCTATCTCCCCTGATCATAGCGATACTAATGGGTAGCGGCCCTGGGCTGCTGACAGCCCTCGTCGTCAGTCTCTTTTCTGCGGTCATGTTCGGCAATCGCCTGGATCTCATGGTAATGACGTTCCTGGCTTCCTGTCTGGCGATCTTCATATGCCGCAACATCCGCAAACGCGGTCGGGTCGTCACCGCAGGCGCGGCCGGTGGCGTAAGCATAGCGATTTTCACTTGGCTTTACAACTGGGCCGATGGCCTGCCGCTAGAAACTATCTTTCAGCAAGCCTCCACAGCGACACTGGCAGGGGTCGCCCAAGGGGTAGTGATCGTAGGCGTCCTCCCGATTCTAGAATCCCTTTTTAAGCGTACCACTAACATCACTCTATTGGAGCTCAGCGACTACAACCATCCCATCCTAAGGCGGATGCAACTAGAAGCGCCGGGCACCTGGCACCACAGCCTAATGGTCGCCAACTTGGCTGAGAATGCCTGCAATGCAATCAAAGGGAATTCCTTACTCGCCCGTGTCAGCTCCATGTTCCACGACATTGGAAAACTGGTGAAACCGGAATACTTTACGGAAAACCAGCTCGATGGGCACAATCCTCATGATGAGAAAACCGCCTCTTTCAGCGCCCTGGTAATTAAGAGCCACGTCAAAGAGGGAGTCGATCTGGGCCTCACTTACAAATTGCCCCGTCCCATCATCGATGTGATCCGCCAACACCATGGGACAAATCTAATCCGATATTTTTATCACAAAGCGAGGAAGCAGGCCGAGGAAGATGGATCCGGCGCTTCCACTATCCAAGAGTCCACCTACCGCTACGACGGCCCAAAGCCCCAATTCAAAGAGAGCGCCGTCATCCTGCTAGCCGACTCCCTCGAAGCCGCAAGCCGATCACTGCAAAAAGTGACCCCTCAGAATATCGAAGAGCTTGTTGATCGGATCTTCAAGTCGAACATAGACGATGGCCAATTGGACGAGTGCGCCATAACCATGTCAGAACTGGCCAAAATCAGGGAGAGCTTCATATTCACCTTGATCAATTCACTTCATTCACGCATCGCTTACCCCGGATCTCAGGAACAGGTTACGTCATCCGGTAAAAAGACGACGCATGAACGAAAGCCCGAACGAGTCGAAGCGAGCGCAAGTCAGTAACCTTTGTCCCAAATTGATTGTCGACAAGGGTAGCGTCGATCGCTTATTCCAAATTCTCGATCGATTCGGAAGTTTCGATGGGCCAATTGGTGAACTCTCGGTAGCCTTCGTATCCAAATCGGAAATATCGCGAATCCACGGCAAGTTCATGGATGATTCATCCCCTACCGATGTCATTACCTTCCCCGGCGACGTCGAAACCGGATTGGCTGGCGAAATCTGCGTCTGCCCCGAAATCGCTTTCGACTATGGGCATCAGAACGGCATTCCTTTCCCAAAGGAACTGGCCCTGTACTTGATACACGGCTACCTCCATCTCTGCGGCTTCGACGATCGTAGCGAAGAATCCAGGACCGAGATGAGATCCGCGGAACGGACAGCGATGAACCTGGCGGAAACCCATCAGGCGATTCCCGCTTTCGAGCTAAGGGAGGACGTCGAATGGATCTGAAACTGGAGCCTAAGAATCGGGAGCGGCTGCTCAAGCTCGTCTACAAGTCGATCTACATCCTGGCGTTTCTCTTCTGCCTTCTCAGGATTTACGATTACAAGCACCTGAATTTCGGGTACACGGCCTTACCCAAGTTCGGGGAGCAATTCCACGAGAACTCCCTTATTGACCTCAAAATCGTCAAGCCTTTCCTTCATGAAGGGGCCGGTTACGACGGGCAATTCTATTCCCAGCTTGCCCTCCGTCCTTCAGCGACAGGAGAAGATCTGGAAGTCGCTCTCGACAACTACGTCTATCGAGCCCGCCGTATCCTATTTTCCTGGACGGCCTGGGGCCTCGGCTTTGGGAATCCTGATTGGGTTTTGCAAGCCTACGGCTGGCAAAACGGGCTTTTCTGGCTTCTCACCGGCCTGCTCTTAATGAAGTGGCTCCCTCCGAATCACTGGCAAAACGCCCTCCGGTTCCTCGCCACCTTTTTTACCGCAGGGTTCGTCTACAGTTTCAGCAACGCCCTCCTCGACGGCCCTAGCCTCTTTCTGATCGCCCTAGCTGTCTATCTCATCGAATCGCGACGCCCCTGGATCGGAACTGGAATTCTGAGCTTAGCCGGGCTCGCAAAGGAAACCAATCTGCTAGCGGTACTCGGTTTATGGGGATCGAACGAGAAAAGGGGCAAGCTATCGATTTCCTTCCTTCTTAAAGCGGGTCTGGCGGCCACGCCTTTCATTCTTTGGTTCGCCTATATTCTCCTAAACGCCAGCGATTACGGCCGGAAGCTGGCATTAGGATCGGGAAATTTCCATCTGCCACTGGTTGGTTTCTTTACGACCGCTTTGGAAATTTTAAAGAAGGGCGGGGAAACCGGCTTCCCCGCCACGACCTATATTCAATTCATCGCTCTGGGAAGCCTCCTCGCGCAAGGGCTCTATCTGGCTATTCGCCCCAAGCCCGAAAACGCCTGGTGGCGTATTGGAATCACCTATACGGCGCTTATGGCGATCTTGGGGCCCGCGGTGTGGGAAGGGCTTATCGCGGCTCCGCGCGTCTTGCTGCCCATGACTGTCGCTTTCAATATCGTCTTTTCTCGAAGAACTTGGCTGCTGCCATTCCTGATATTAGCCAATTCTCTCACCTTTATTGGGCTAAACGCCTTTCATCCGCAGAAAATCGCGGAACGCATCGATTATTCCGACCAATCTCCACTCGCCCTCGATCCTGAAACCGGCGATTACTCGGCCATGCAATTCACCGATGGCTGGTACATCGTAGAGGGCAAATCCAAACGCTATTGGAGATGGTCTAGCGGCGATAGCCTCATCGATTTCAATCTCCCTGGAGATAAAAAGGTGAATGCCATTATCGAATTCCAGCCAAGGACTATTAGCCCTCGGGAAATCGCCCTAGACGTAAACGGATTGCAAGTGTGGCGGATCCAGAGCGGTGGCGGTTATGGCGAGCCGCAATCAATCCCCTTAGTCATAAATCCGGGAGAAAACACGCTGAGGTTCTACAGTCCCCAACCATCGGAACGCTTCGGTAAGGATCCACGCGATCTCAGCTTTTCCCTGGGCGACTACGAGCTCCACCTTATTAGTGTCGTTCCGGACTGAGGGCTCGTTTCAGAGTTCCGAGGGATCGAACCCAGCCTGCCTCAATTCTCTCAGGCTGGCAGCCTTGTCTCGCTTGGCCAGTCGCCTCCCTTCCTCATCCCTAACCAAAGGGCAGTGGTAGAACCTGGGCGGGCGGGCCTCCAGAGCATCATAGATCAATAATTGCCGAGCCGTGGACATGAGCAGATCTTCACCCCGGACGACTTCGGTAATCCCCATGGCAATATCATCGGCGACGACAGCGAGTTCATAGGAAGGTATGCCGTCCTTTCTCCAAATGATAAAATCCCCAAAATCCCTCCCGGCGACGAACTCTTGATGGCCGAAGTTCCCATCCTCGAAGGCAATCGTCTCACCAGAGGGTACGCGAAAACGCCAGTTCGTTGACAGAGCCGCTTCTTCGCTTGGCAAATCGAAGGGTCGATCTCGGCACAAGCCAGGATAGATTAGCTCTCCTCCTTCGCCATGCGGCGCTTGAGCAGCCAGCTTGACATCCTTACGGGAACAGTCGCACGGGAAAGCGACCCGCAAGTCGCCCAGCTTCCGCCAAGCCTGACGGTAGCTATCCAAGCGCTGGCTTTGATAGTAACTCAGAAAAGGTCCTCCGACATCGGGCCCCTCATCCCAATCGAGACCGGCCCAACGCATATCCTCAAGCATGGCCTCTACGAACTCGGGCTTGCAACGGTCCCGGTCGAGGTCCTCCACACGCAAGACTAGCTTACCGCCTCGACCTCGGGTCCGCTCCTGGGCTTTGAGAAAGGTGCGGGCATGACCCCTATGCAAGAAACCCGTAGGCGTTGGTGCAAGTCGCCCCCTATATCCACCTTCATTCATTCTCTGATCCTATCTAAAATCCACTCGGATCGATTTTCCAAGATTGGAAAACCTCTCATACAAGATATTATCCAATATTTATTCTTGCCGACAACTGAATGAGGAGCCTTACTCATTTCAAATGCTGGCGGGAACGCCAAGCTATAGACAAATTTCCCTCCCATCCCTATATGGCCCGCTTTTTTTAAAAGCGGGTCTTTTTTTTGTCTCTCTCCTACCGGAAGCCACTTTACCCGATGCTTTTCAAGGCCGCGTATATTTTGAGAGCGATGTTCTCCAAGCACCTGACCGCTCGCTGCAGCGATCTCTTCCATCGAATTGAAAAAATCATCGCCTAGGCACGTCGCCTCGCATTCTATCGTAGTAGTCCCTGACTGCAAATACGCGGGCGCCACCAAGCATCGCAGTCGCGGAGAATACATCCGAAACCCGCATCGTCGAAAATGCGTAATGCCGCTAGCTAAATTCGACTATCTGAACAAGCTTGGGTCTACCCCTAGGCAACCATCGAGCTTCTGTCTGTATTCCTTGGACCCGAACGTCTGCAAACGCCTCTCGATTCGCCGCCGTAGAGCCTCCTCGTCGATTTGCTCGCCCATCCCCGCATTGATCTCGCGACCAAGAAAGCTCTCCAAGTATTTACCGTGGCGTTCCCACAAAGAAATATCCACTTTCTGTTTGGCGTCGAGGCGCTCGCGGTACCAATCGCTCGATTCTAGCGACTCCAGCGTGAACATCTTGCGGAATTCCCCATCACGATAGCTCATCCCTTGGTATTCTCCATAAGCCATCACATTCAATATGGCTTTCAATGGGGGACAGGCTGAGTCAATCGAACCGTCTTGGAAATAGTTCAAGGCTACTCGTTGCTGGGTTTCCACGATATTGCTAATGCCATCCACATAGGCGTCGAGATCCTGGGTTTCCGGTTTGAGAATGAAATCGGGAAATACCGACTGGGGATTGCTGAAGATCCGTCCTCCAAACTCCTGAATGAATCCGGCCGTAATACGATAGCCTAAGCGGGTCGCCTCCACATTCTTGCCTTCGTATTCAAAATCCTCACATGCTTCCAGATATCCATTTTCAATCATGTAGGCTGCCTTGCGTTCGTGAGGACGCATCCGGCACCATAGCTCCGGCACAAGTAAACTAATGTCGTGATCGCATCGGAACTTCGGCCCTACACAACCTGCCGAAGACGTGAAACTCTCGTATCCGCTTACCAAATACGCTACCAGTGCGTTGTTGAGGTCCACTATTGGCAGCAGCATATTAAAAGGGCCTTTGGTCAGAGCCCCCTCGGAGCCGGCTCCCGTTGTCGATGGCGACTTGCCAGTCAAGCTTGCTATGAAATCCATGAACAGCTCCGGCAGCTCTTGATAATGAATAGGATTATAAACCGCTAGAGCTCGAATGCCCTCCGATGGCGGATTGTTCCGTCTTCCAGGCAATACTGCATTCACTGGAAATGGCGGATTTCCGCTTTTACCGAATCTCCGATACAAGCGAGCGCCCACTTGAGCTATGTAGGTGGAACGGCCGTCTTCCATATCCAGCCGATTCTGAAGATAGCGCGGATTTTTCGAGGGCTTTCCCTCCCAGATCCTCGGCTCCGACGAGGATACCGCGAAGGTGGGCTTTTCAGAACGATTGAATCCCCTCAAAACCCGTTGCATGGGCTCAGTAAAGTTCCCGAACCGGATCGCGTCTTTCTCGATCGCTTGGGTTTGCTCGCGCGTAAGCGGCTCATAGTTGGAGAAAAACAATCCGCTGCGGGAAAAGTCCTTCTCAGTCGTTTTGTCATACCCGCGGTGAATCGCCTCATCCGGGCGCTGAAAAAGACGGTACTCGCAATTTAGAATGAACTTAAGAGACCGATCGGTCTCGATGCTGGAGTCCAGGCCTTCGACATGGGACGCCGGCACGATAACAGACGCGGAAATATCATCCTCCGTCTGGATCTTGACCGCAGGATAGAAATCCTTGCGAAGGCTAAAGACCCGCCAGGAACCATCCTCCGCGAATCCGACACGGAGGTATTGGCTTAGCAGTTTCTGGTCCCGGTACTTCAGTTCGTTCCCCGGTTTCCCGTTTACTACGTCCACGCTAAACCGTTCCCGCCAATTCTCCCCCCAATCCGGCTTGTAGAATCGTTTTACGACGAGCACGATATCGATGATGTATCCTGGCATCGATTCCAGCCAACCATTATATTCGTCACTGTATTCAGGGGATGGCGACAGCAACTTGATTACCGAACCTAATGAGCGCTTACTACTCAATATTGAGCGTCCTTTGGGCCGATTGCGACTAGGATCTTTAAATCGGTCCCCGAATTCCTTGCCCACGATTTCTTCCACCTTGTCGAAATCGGTTTTTATATTCGCCGTGAAAACCGGGCCCGCAACGATGGCGTCGGCCAACGATTTCGAGATCTCCGATTTACCCCCTCCCGATACCGTGCAGGGCTTGTGACAATAGGTCCCTACAGCGCCCGTTCCGACAAGGCGCCAACGCCTTCCCTGCATCGGCCTTACCATCTGCACTTTGTAGCCCGAAGGAAGCACATAGGTAACATCCGGCTGCAGACGCAATGCCTTCTTTTCTCCATCTTTCTCCCAGTTTATCACCTGGTCGTGAAGGGAAATGTGCGATTTGGCGGGAATGTAGATGATATCCTCGTATTTCTTGTCGATCGCGTATCCATCTTCCTGGACATCGATCTCCCCATCGAGGATGTCCACCGTCTCTTCGAAACTATGGTCGACTTCCTTGATATACCGGCTCAGCCGGAAGTCCTCTCCCAGATCGTAACTGGCGAAGGCCAGAGCTCCTCCCGCATGCTCCTCCTCGACATTGCCCAGCAGATTAGCCGCATAGGACAGCTGCGTTTTGACCTCCTTTTTACAGTAGCCGTAGTAATTATCAGCAATCAGTGTAACCACAACTCCACTACTGTCTCGGGAAGTCACTTTAAAAGCGCCTCCATCATTGTATAGCTCGTCTTCAGATTCCCAGCACATGCCGTCGCGCTTCTGCCGCTCGGTCGCCTCATCCACATGCGGCAAGCCAAGCTCTTTCTTGGTGAACGTTACCAAATGCGGGGCCAGAATCACGCAACCCGTATGGCCGGACCAGTGTTTCACGTCCAACCCGCTATCGTTTTCCGCCAAATAGGGATCTCCCGCATTGCCGAAAATGCTCTCCACGAAATCGAGATTGCTCGACAAGTTGCCAGGAGCGAAAAACCGCACCTCGATCCGCTTTTCCTCCGTCACTCCTTCTACGGCTGGCTGGACGATGGGCCGCAACATCAGGGAAACGAATAGTCGGGCTTTATCTTCCTGGGTCGACGTGAAAGGCAGCTCGAGCAAATCGTCAGGAGGATTCAACGCTCGTTCCAAAAGTTTGGCGAAAACGGGCAGCGGCACGGATTTCTTGTCAGCCGGTATGGGCAATCCCCCTTCAGCTACATGGAAGACCCCCTTTGTGGTACGACGGTCGCTTGCCGGATTATTCAAGACTCCCTGATTCACTCGGTAACTGCTGACGATATTCGATTTGAACGAATCCGAATCCGGTGGCAGAGACAATGCTCTGGCCATGCCATGACGCTCCAGGATTAAGGAATTGGTTGGAACCCACTTTCTTTCGGGCGCATCAAGATCCTTAAAGAGCCGAACGACATAGTCCTGAATCCGTTGATCGACCGGACAAAGATGCTCCCGAAGCAACCGGTTCTTTTCCGCCACGCTCTGCAGCAATGAGCTACCCATTTGCAGAAAGGGGTAGTCTGACTCGTCCCCGAATATCGGATAGCCCCGAGAGCGGAGCTTCATATTCAGAAATTCGACCAGCGACAATTCGTCGTACGAATTTTCGCCTGATTCGATGTCGAACCCAATGCGGGTTTTCAGATTGGTCCAGTCGTTGTTCATAAAAAAGTCGTTCGGATTGTGGCTAAGAAACTAGGATAACGCGATATTCGCGCCAACCTTCAAGCTTGAACCGGATTCCCCGTGGAATCTACGAATTTGGCGGGAATCGAATCGATTTTGCGAAAAATCGGTCGCAAGATGGCTCGAGCACTCTTCTTCACGCGCTTAAATTCAGCCAGCCTCACATCAAATCTGATCGGAGCCTACGAGCGTCGGCATCTTGGGAACCGCATCCAAAAGACTCTGCGTGTAGGGATGCTCTGGCGATCGGTACAGGCGATCAGTAGGACCCTGCTCCACGATTTCCCCCAGTTCCATAACTAGGGCCTCATCGCAGATATGCTCCACGACCGCCAAATCATGGGCGATAAAAAGGTAGGTTATCCCGAGTTCATCTTGCAGATCCTGCAGAAGGTTGACGATTTGGGCCTGGACACTGACATCCAGGGCGCTAACGCATTCATCGCAAATGATGAATTCCGGTTTCGAGCTCAATGCTCGAGCCACGCAAATCCGCTGCCTCTGCCCTCCGCTGAATTGGTGCGGGTAGCGATTCATGGAATCCGCACGGAGCCCGACTTTCTCCAATAGCTCGGCCACCCGATCCTTACGGTCCTGCTTACCCATTTCCGGAGCATGAACCTTGAGCGGTTCGGCAACGATCGAAGCGATGGAATGACGGGGGTTCATGGAAGCGTAGGGGTCCTGAAAAATCGTCTGAATCCGCTTCCGGTATGGCAGAAAAGCACTTTCATCGAGGCCTGTCAGCTCTTGCCCATCGTATTTAATCGATCCCGATTCGATCGGAGCCAATCGGAGTATGGCCTTCCCGATTGTACTTTTGCCGCTGCCACTCTCGCCGACCAGTCCCAAGGTCGTCCCTTTCCGGGCTTCAAAGGAAACCCTTTTTACGGCATGAATAAATTCGCTTCGCTTTATGAACGCCCCACGCCGAGCCTCGTAGGTAACGCTCAAGTCCCGAACCTGGAGAAGCGGTTTCTCTTCTGAATTCTCGTTACTCATTGCCAATTGATAAGCACTAACCGCGAGTCGCTATCCCGCTTCCAACTTCGAGTAATCCACGACCGGCAGACGTTCCCTCTTAGCTCCCATTTTCGGTATGCATTTAATCAAGGCTTGCGCGTACGGGTGCTCTGGATCCACCAATACTTTTTCCGCGGGACCAGCCTCGACGATCTCGCCGCGAAACATCACCGCGATATCATCCGCGAACCCATCGACAATACCAAAGTTGTGGGTTATTAGAATGATAGACATATCGAGCCGCTGACGCAGGTCCCTGAGGAGATTGATTATCTGAGCCTCAATCGTAACATCGAGGGCTGTCGTCGGTTCATCCGCTACCAGAATGCTCGGCTGGCAAGCTAAGGCGATGGCGATCATCACACGCTGTTTCATTCCACCACTCATCTGATGGGGATAGTCTTTGGCCCGATTCTCCGGGTCCCGAATACCTACTTGATCGAGCAATCGAACCACTTCCTTGCCAATATCGGAGACATCATCGCGATGGTACTTGAGGGCCTCCGCAATTTGGCTACCGACGGTGTAGTAGGGGTTCAATGACGTCGACGGCTCCTGGAAAATATAGGCGATGCCCTTTCCCCGCACCGACCGCATTTCCTTCTCTGGCAGATCCAATAGGCTTTTGCCACCCAGCCGAGCCACTCCCGAAACCTGGCACATAGGTTTCGGCGGAAGCAACTTGGTCAAAGCCATGGAAGTCACGCTCTTGCCGCTGCCGCTTTCCCCGACAATGGCCAAAGTCTTGCCCTTCTCTAGTCCAAACGAGATGCCTCGCACCGCTTCATTCACCCCATCTCGCGAATGGAAGGATACTGTTAGATCTTGAACGTCTAATAACATGAAGGCTCTATTCACATTGAGAAGATTTACTATCCAGCCAAGCGCAAAAAAATCACGGAGCCAAAAGTATCGAGCCCGCTCGAAAACCACAGCGATCCTCTTTTTCGCGGAGGCCGAGCCGCCTCGCCTAGCCCACGGCCAACGGATCGGAATTCGAGGTCTAGGATCCTTGATACTCGAGATTTGCAGGTCTAATTTAACTTGCGACCGCCCAGCGATTTCCCTTCATTTGCAAATGCCGTACTGGGGCTGCCCCGTCAGTCAATTCGTTTTCAGACAACTCTGCCCTATTTCTAGCCACCGCCATACCCGGGACCCTCATTTTGTTCTCGGTTATGGCAACCAACTTCATCGTGAACCGGGTAGAAGGCTACGAGGGCTCTCGAGCGGGATTCAATGGGCAACGCTGGCTGAAAGCCGTCTACGAGGGGCGCTACCATTTGTCATTCTTGGCGAGATCTGCTCCGGAATTTTCACTCCAACCGAATCCGCCGCAGTAGCCGTGGTGGTCACCTTTATCATCGGCTTCGCCCAAAAGACCATTTCGTTGCGCAGCATTCCCAAAATGCTCGAGACTTCCGCCAAAGTGAATGGCGTCATCGTACCCATAATCGCCATGTCTCTTCCATTGGCCCAGACGTTGGCATCACTCGAAGTCCCCCAGTAATTCGTCTATACGATGACTTCCCTGACAGAGAACCGATACCTCATAATGCTAATCATGCTCCTGATTCTCGTGATTGCCGGGTGCGTTATGGAAACCACCCCCAACATCGTTATCCTCGCCCCGCTACTGCTGCCATTGGCTAGGGAGATCAGCATGAATGACATTCACTTCTGCATATTCATGATCACGTCTCTGGGGATCGGCTTCATAACGCCTCCCCTGGGATTGAATCTGATCGTGGTGTCCGGGGTCTCTGGGGAGCCTGTACTACCCATCGCCCGCAGAGCCGTTGGCTTCGCGGTCGCCATGCTAGCGGTAGCCATTCTTCTGATGCTGATTCCCGCCCTTTCGCTCTGGTTGATTAAATGAACCGGAGCCTACGCTGGCCATCAGGACCTCGCTATCAATCCCGTTTTCAAATAGTGCGACTTCCGTTCCCACGTAATGGGAATCTTACTACCTCTCTGCAAGGCTTCAGTATCGAACTCGATCCCCAATCCCGGACCGGGCGGTGGCGGCATCAAACCCGTTTCACCTAGTTTGAAAATCTCTTTGTTCTTTATATAGAACAACCAGGGATTCTCTCCCAATCGCTGAGCGGCGTCATAATTGTAGTGAATGCCATCCGCGCACTCCAACAAAAATGCGCTGCGGCTGGTGACCATGCATTGATAGATGCCCATGAAAGCGATTGCGGATAGCGGGCAGTGGGGCGCGATCGCGAGCCCAGCGGCATCGGCGACGGAGGCGATTCGCCGCAAATTTGTCAGCCCGCCCACATGCACCATGTCAGGTTGGAATATATCCACCCCGTTATTCGCCGCCAAACGAAAGAAATCGCTCGATCCATACATGCGCTCGCCCGTGGCGATGGGTATCCCGCCCGCAATTTGGCGGATTGAAGGGAGCTCATGCTCGTAGGCCGGTTCGACCGGCTCTTCGATAAACAGCGGATCATATGGCCGCAGGGCATCGATAAGCTTCCTGGCAGTCGGCGGCTTCAATCGGCCATGGCCGTCGTAAGCCACAGAGACCTCGGCGGGCAAAGATTCCGACAATGCTTTGGCGACCTCGCGGGCCTGCTGAATCCCTCCATGGAAATCCACCGGTCCCATAACGGGGCAGGCATTCAACTTTAGCGCCCTGGCCCCAGTTTCGCGTATCACCTTAAAGGCCTGCTCCACCGCCGATTCCGGCTCCGGCGTGTTGCCGCCAACCCAGCGGTAGTAAGGCAAACCTTTGGGATGCAACAACCCACCAAAAAGCTGGTAGAGTGGCACCCCGAGCCGTCGACCCAAAATATCCCAAAGGGCAGTCTCGATACCCGCAGCCACGCTACGCTGAACGGGGCTGTTGCTGTAGAAATCGTGGCTGATAAAATCCTGAACACAGCCAATGCGATTCGCATCTTGTCCTACGAAGAAGGGAGCTATATCTCGAGCGAGCGTCATCACTGTCTCCACATGGCTTTCCAAGGTGATGTCCCCATAGCTTTCCCCACACTCCGTGATGACGCGAACCAAGGCGAATCTGGGAGGAAGAGTAAAGGCCTCGATCGCCTTAATGGTATTGGGCTCTAGTTGGTCGCTCGCAGGTTGGTTTACCATCGGTTCTCGAAAAACTTAAAGTCGGTCTAGCTAGGCTCAGCCATAATGTTCAGCGATCATGAAAGCCATCAAGTCCCAAAGCGGCAAGCGATTATACGAGCCGGTCTCCAGACTCGCCTCGCCACTTCGCTCGGCACGATGGAGCAAAGACGGCCAAACTGGAGTTCGGAGCCCGGCGCCGAGGGAAAGTCATCACCCCCGTCATTGCCCCTCAAATCGTACCTCGCATTTTTCCTTGCCGGCTACCCGGAATTCATGTTCCTTCCCCACCCTTCATACCAACACGCTCAGGTGGTGGAATTGGTAGACACGCATGATTCAGGTTCATGTGCCGAGAGGTGTGGGGGTTCGAGTCCCCCCCTGAGCACCATATGTTTTATTTAAGTAGCTATAAACCAGCATTTTATAAAAATAAACGTTTTTGAATGTCTTAAATATTGCGTATTTTTGAGCAAATATTTGTATGCATTTGTATGCAAACGCCACGTTCGAAATTCCCCATTGAAGTAAAATCTGGCTCCTCCGTAGTAAAAATTTACGCTAATAAACGCAACGATGGGCGAGAGATATTCCAAGTCGGCTGGTATCTTGGCGGACGCCGCTTAAAGCAGTTTAATGATCTTCCGTCAGCCAAAGATTTTGCTAAGCAACAGGCTGACGACCTACGCAGACAGACGAGCTCTGAATCTTTAACTCGAAACCAAGTGTTAGAGTACAGCGAAGCAAAGAGGCTTTGCGGCAACGAGTCCTTGGTAACTGTCGTCAAAGAGTGCCTCAAAGCTCGAGAAATGACCGGCGACCAAACCATACTAGCCGCCAAAGAGTTTGCCAACACGATCAAGCCATACAACTCAGCACTCACTCCAGAGGTTTTAGAAGCGTTCATTGGAGCCAAGCAAAACGCAGGGATAAAGATTAAGACGACCTACAAGAACACTTTCGTCCTGTTTGCTGAGGCGTTCGGGAAATTCAAATTTGACTCAATAAAAACGAGCCAGCTGCAATATTGGCTCGACCAATTCAATCACCCCGCAACGCGAAACACCCATCGCAGGAGGATTGTAACGCTATTTCGCTGGTCGCGCAAAAATGGTTATTTGACAAAGGCCGCACAAACAGAGGCGGAGGACACCGAGAGGGCCAAGGAACCCCCTTACAACATAGGCATAATAGACGCTGAAACATTCAAAGATTGTATCAACAAAATGTCTGATCACCCCCACTACGTTTCAGCATTGGCCTTAGCCACGTTTTGCGGGCTGCGTCGCAGCGAAGTCCACGGACAAGATTGGAAAGACATACACCTGGATCGTAACTTGCTGCGTGTGACAGTAGCGAAATCTGGAACGGCACAAAATCGTTACGTCCCGATTTGCGACAGAGCCGCCTACTACTTGCAGCAGCATCGCGTTAAATCGGGTCCAGTTTGCGACAACCTAGCAATCGACAGAATCCGCGACATTTGCACTACCGCAGGCATTGAACTACCCAAAAACTGTTTCAGGCATTCTTTCATCAGCTACCGGGTCGCCCAAACTGGCGACGTTGCTAGGACGTCTTTGGAGGCAGGCAACTCGCCCGCCATCATACACAAGCATTACCGAGAACTCGTGACCAAAGAGCAAGCGCATGAGTGGTTTGCGGTTTAGATAAACTTCATATCTCGCCAAGGTCAAACAGGCACGTTTTTTTGTATATTTTTTTTCTTAAAAAATCGGTTATGCAACAATTATTTATATAAAAAAGTACAGATAGATTGATTGACATGAGTTGTCTGCTTCTCTATATTTCGTTTATGGCCGCACCATCTGTGCGGCCCGTGAGTATAATACAAAAGGAAAATAATATAATGGGAGAAGAAATATACAGGGAGCTGACTAAAACCGTTTACGATTCGGAGGATCTAACGAAAATACTGGGTATAAGCGTATCAAGACTTTGGCGTATTAGAAAACAGGGCTACTTAAGGAAGCTTCCCGCCGGTGGAAAAAGGAGAGCTATCAAAGTTCCAAGAGCCGAAGTTGTTCGCTACTTGGAATCTGTCTCCGCCCAAAAATCGTAATAGAGCAATTCAACAGAAATAAAAAATAGGGCCACCAGGTGCAACTGGTGACCCCAAATAGTTAACTTATGAAATCTTATCACACCCCAAAGGGTG
>Ga0066378_10000154_pt1 | contig 29321 bp, 22 predicted proteins | sample Knorr_S23_td_DCM_FD_70947 | JGI IMG/M metagenome (GOLD analysis project Ga0066378, IMG submission 70947) | Marine microbial communities from Southern Atlantic Ocean transect - Knorr_S23_td_DCM_ad_71m_LV_A | ecosystem: Environmental > Aquatic > Marine > Oceanic | place: Southern Atlantic ocean...
CTGGGTGACAGTCGCCGTCTCGGGCAGCTCGTCGACGTCGAAAGGCATCGCCCCTGAGTCTGCAAGCAGCGGCAAGAAAGCGGTCAAGGTGTCGTAGATTCCACCCAAGAGCTCCGGCCAATTCAGGTGGCCAAAGTAGGAGACGCCTGGAGGGCACGGTGGACCGTTCGCGGCGAGCGGGTGAGCCTCTGTGAGCTCCTCCTCTTTGAGCAGGCGGCGCACCTCACGCTTCACATATGAAGACGAGATCCCGAAGACCGCGCGATCGGGGAGGATCGCGACTGTGAAGGCGGGGTTCATCATCCCCATGGAGCCGAGGCTCGCGAAGGGGCCTCCGGCGTCCATAGCTGCGCTCTCATCCCCAACCTGCTTCAGGCTAAAGACCGGGACCTTGCGATACGGGCGGTCTTCGACCTCCACAAACTCCGCGCCCTGGTTCTTGAGGAACCCCGCGAAGGTCGTCCAAGTCTCGATGTACTTCGCCGAGTCCTCTAGCTCAACCACTGCGTGGAAGCGCGGGATGGTCGCGCCGCTGATGGGCAACATGTAGAAGGCGACGCCGCCAGCGAGCGGGGCGAGCAGGTCCTCTAGGCTCGCGCCGACGGTGTACTGCATCTCAGCAGCGATCACGTCCGCTGGGATCTCGATCATCGCTGAGATGAGCTCGTGGCCATTCGAAGCGACAGCTGCTGGATCCATCCTTGTCGCCCAAACGCCGATCGCCTCTGGGTTGACGAACTTGAGGAAGTCATCGGACAGAGGCATAGGCGCGGCCGACTCTTTGGCTCCGAGGTCCATCGTCTCGAAGACATACTCACCGTCGATGATGCGACAGCTGCCGTGCTTCTCTGAGGCGCCAAAGGGGAGCACGCCGCTGAAGAGGAGCTCAACGAAGGGTAGGCTCAAGTCTGGCGCGGGGAGGCCGGCATCACGCGCTGAGAGGCCGTACCAGGGGTCGCCGATCAGGTTGTGGTGATAGACGAGATACGGGACCCCGCCCTCTTCCTTCATCGCGCCAGCCCCGCGTGACCAATTCTCTGCACCCTCGAGGCTCGGTCCTCCGCCGAGCCGCGCGACCAGCCCCGGCGCACCTGTTTTACCTAGCCCGACCGCGACGTAGCTCCCCCACTGCGCAGTCCACAGGCTGATTTGACTGTCTCCAGGATCGACCTCGAAGTCCGTCACCTTCAAGGCGCCTGCCGCGGTCTGGTGCACCTCCTCGCCCACGCTGACGAGCTGACTGGTCGCTGCGGACGCCATCGTCATGAGCCCTGTAGCCCGCTCCTCAGAGGAGAACTCCAAGACCGCCATAAGCTCGTGCTCTGCGAGGATCGCGATAAGCTCGTCGGGGGCGTCGAAGAGCAACGTCGGCGCAGCTTCAAACTCATCTAAGCCTGCCACGCTAAGGGAGGCCGCGGCGGCGCTCTCCCACAAGAGGTCTAGAGCGTCTTGCGGAAGCTCGAGCGCATCAGCCGCCAAAGAAGGCAGGCTTGAGAGCTCAACTTCCTCCCCAAGCAGCTTCGTCACCGCTGGGTCTCTTACCAACCGCGGCAGCCCAACGCTCTCGGTCGCCGTGAGCGCTCCTTGCAGGTCAGGGGCAGAGATGTAGAGGTCGGTGTCTTGCGGGTGGAGAGCGGCGTGGTCGCCTGCGGCGGCGACGACAGCGAGGAGTTGAATGATCACTGGGTTCCTGGGTTGTCTTGTCTCGAGGTGACGCCGAGCGTCGACCTATAGGCCGGCGAACTTACGGAGCTCCTGCTCGTGTTTGATGATGCTTTTCTCAATGGACTTGATCGTCGCACTGACACTCTCGCCCTTCTTGAACTTCTGCTTCAACTCAAAGTGCTTCTCTTTGAGCTCGTCGATCTCGCCGTCGAGGAGGAATGCGATGAGCAGGCCGCGCTCGTTGAGTAGCTTCGCGCTGTCTGGGTTGTCGACGCTCACCTCGTCCGTGAAGATCTTTTTGATCGGACGCAGTCCGCCTTTGTTGATGATGTTTGAAGCAGACCAGGTCCTCCACTTCTCAGCGTCTCCGCCTTTGCGAATGCTGCTGTCCAAGAGCCAGCGCTCCGCGTAGCTGCAGATCCCCTCCCTGAACCACGCAGGCAAGCGCTTCTCTTTGTGGTGGTCAGTTAAGAACTTCTGAGGATTAAAGCCTGTTGGGTTCTTGAGGACCTTCTCGATCGCTTTGGGGCTAGGGTCGAGCTGCTCAAGTATCCCGATCGCGGCTGCGTGCCTCGCAGAGAAGGGGCCGAAGGCGCCGTCGCTTACTTCAGGATTCCAGTAGCCAACGCCCGCGCCCATGTGAACGCCCTGCTCAGGATCGATCCAAAGCTCGGCCATGAAGGCGTGGTGAACCGACGACTTACCGGTGATCTCAACGGGCGGGCGACCTCTCGTGTCATTGCCCGCGGCATAAGACCCGTACTGCTTGGCGTCTCTGAGCATCGCCACGTTGACCGGTGTCGTCGGAGCGGTTCCGAGGACACGCTTCACCTCCCTTAAGGCGATGTGCATCTCTGCGAGCGCCTTCTCCGCGACGTCGCGGTCGCAGGTTGAGTGCAGCAAGAAGACCGGGTCAGGGATCGTCCACCATGAGGAGAGCTTGGCGTGATAAGCGTTCGCCTTCTCCGTCTCGAGCCACTCATCTCCACACTTCCAAAGGCCCGCTTCGATCTTGCCTGCGTTGTCTGGGTGCACCCACTGCGTGTCTTGCTTTATCCACCCGGCGAGGATCTTCTCTCGCTCCTCCTTGTTCACCCACCTGCCGGTCTCATCCTTCACGAGCCCCTTCTTCAGGAAAGGCAGGTCTTCCTCTGGCACCCACTCGTCCTTGTACTTGACCAAGCCCTTCTCCTTGGCCATGCGCTCCTCTTCCTCTTCCTTGTAGCGCTCGAGCTTGCGCTCGCTGGTGAACCACTGACCGTCATAGAAGACGTGGCCTAGGTACTCGTGAGCCTCCTTGTGGCTCTCGTCGTACTTCACCACAGCCCTCGCGCAGGACTTGGCCTCCTTCTCCATGCCGTATGCCTCACACCAAAGGTGAAGCTCCCAGAGCTTGACTGGATCTTTGCCAGCCTCCTCTCGACGCTCCTTGTAGATCGCCTCCGGGTCATCGTCTTGTGCGAGGACTCCTGCAGCGGTCCCCGCGCTGGTCCCGGCGAAGGTCGGGAAGGAAAAGGCAATCAGCAAGGCGACTGTTGTGGCGATGAATTGGGTCATGGCAGCGATTTTGCGATGTGATTCAAAAGGGCTGAGCTCTCAGCCAGGAGCGCAGTGAGCATGGTATCCACAGAACGCCCTCACATGGGCGTCCTGCTCCGTAACACACCTTGTCCTACATCTCAGAGATCCATAAAATCCCCGGCCCTCAAGAGCATCAATTGCCGAGGCCCTGTGTGCCGATAAGCCATATGAAGCTCGCCCCTAGCGACGAGCGCGCAGTCAAACACCAAAACACCCACCCTAACTACCCCTGCGAAAGATCAAGCGATCCAAGGCCCAGACCAACCAACCAAACCATGTGGTATTTAGGGTGAACTTAATAGGAAGATAATGGTAGATCACAAGCAAGCTACAGAGGTCACTATCGCATCGACAGCGGACGAGTCCGGATTCTCCGCTTTGGTGATGAAGTGGTGGAAGGTCGGCGTTGCAGGCCTCCTCGTGGGCTCAGCCGCGTTGATCGGCTCGTACTACCAAGAGAACGCGGAGCGTGCCGAGAGTTACGCCACTTGGGAAGTTCTTGGCGCCGCGATCCCTGTCGCCAACCCCATGGGCTTCATGGCGGCAGACCCAGAGGAGCTCGCCGCGGTGGCCGAGAGCGAAGCTGGAGCCCTAGCTGGCCCTTGGGCTCGCTACCTAGAGGCCCACGCTCGCGATATCGGCGGAGACAAGGAAGCTGCGTCCAAAGCCATCGGACAACTGCAAGACGACCACCCTGGTCATATGTTGAACGAGCTGCGCTTCAACTTTGCTGGCAACCCGACCCCCCTGACGATCGCCGAGAGGATGGCGGGATCCATTCAAAGCGAATCCGCCTGGGAGGCTGCACACCCCGCCCTGTTCAGTAACCCTGAGCCCGCGGCGGATGGGCCGAAGGTCAAGATGGTCACCACAGAGGGACCCATCACGATCGCCCTCTATCCTGAGGCTGCACCTAAGCACGTCGAAAACTTCGTAAAGCTTTGCGGGGAAGGGTTTTATAACGACACCAAGTTTCACCGCGTGATCTCCGGATTCATGATCCAGGGCGGTGACCCGAACAGCAAGGAGGCAGATGTGAGCACCTGGGGCCAGGGCGGACCAGGCTACAAGGTTGACGCTGAAGAGAACGACCTGAAACACTTCAGCGGCTACTTGTCCGCTGCGAAGACCGCTGGCGATACGCAGAGCTCTGGAAGCCAGTTCTTTATTACGACAGGCGCTCCCCACCACCTGGATGGCGTACACGTCATCTACGGCAAGGTCATCGAAGGGATGGACGCCGTTGGCATCATCGAAGCCGGTGTGATTGCAGCTGGCGCGAGCGATCGCCCGGAGACCCCCGCCACTATCCTTTCAACAGAGGTTCTCTAAAACCAGCCACACCTGGTTCCACGTGGAACCAGCCCTAAGGACCGGTAAACCTGAGCGCTACGCTGGATTCCGCTCCCTTTGGGAAACCCAACAAAGCCCCGCCTGCTCCACCACCTGGGCAGACGGGGCCTTCTTATTAGGTACAGGCCTTCACTCTATGAAGACCGGAATAGGGCAGGGCCACCTTTCGCGGCATCGCAACCAACACAACACAGAAGGCGTGCCTTCAAGCAAGGAGAGGGCGCTACGCAGCATGGCCCGCCCAACGCAAGCCAGGGTGGAGCTACGGGTCGGCCGTCAATGGCCCAACCCCTAGCCTCGGCCTGGATACAAAACGAGGGTTCCACGTGGAACCCTCGCACATCAGAACAGCTGAATGCCTAAATCATGCCGCGCGGGGCAATGGTGTTGAGAACCCGATCAAGCTCCTCAGGGTCGTGATAGCTAATAGTGATCTTGCCCCCACCATCTGCGCGATGATGAATGACGGACTGAGTACCGAGCCGCTCCCGGAGCCGGCCTTCAGCATCGTGAACCCAACCCTGTTGCTTCGGGCTAACCGGTGACGCGTCTGCTTTTGTGGAGGCCGAACCGCGGGTGGCGCCAGCCGCCTGTGAGCTGCGCTCCGTATGCCGCACAGACCAACCCTCACGAACCACCTTCTCCATAAGGCTGATCTGGGCCTTGTCCCCAGCCACGCCAGCGATTGCTCGAGCATGACCCATGCTGAGCAGCCGCTGAATCAAGGCGTCTTGGACCTCTATAGGCAGGTCCAGCAGTCGCAGGTGGTTCGTGATGGTAGACCGCTTGAGGCCAACACGCTCTGCCACCTGGTCCTGAGTAAGACTGAGCCGATGCATCATGTCTTGGAAGCCCTTAGCGCGCTCAATAGGGTCTAAATCCTCTCGCTGTAGGTTTTCGACCATGGCCCACTCGAGCGAAGCCTGATCGCTCACATCATCATGAATCGCAGCGGGAATGGCCTGGAGGCCAGCCATCTTGGCCGCCTTCAACCTGCGCTCCCCAGAGATCAGCTCATATCCATCCCCTGCGCGCCTTACGGCGATCGGTTGGATGACACCATGAAGCTTGATGCTGTCTCTTAAGCTCTCAAGGGCAGCCTCATCGAAGCGAACCCTAGGCTGTTGAGAGTTCGGCTTAATGTTAGAGATGGGGAGCTCTGATGATGACTGTGAAGCTTCGCTAGCTTCGACATTTTCAGCGGAAGGGCTGCCCAACAAGGACCCAAGGCCCCTCCCTAGTCGACGTTCCATAATTCTTTTCTCGTGTGGATTGTAGAAGGGTCACGCAGGCGAAAGGCCTAGCGAGATCGGAGTCTACAGAGCCAGAACTGTGAACTCCAAGAGCATCTCCCGTCCAATAAAGAGCCTTCCGGCGACAACAAAAGGAAAGACAACCCGAACCAACATAGACGCCGAAGGAGTGAAACAACCATGCCCACGCCCCTGTAAAGCCCTGCCGCACAAGACTTTACACTGGCTGGGTGGTGGGGTTCACGAAAGGAAACAGCGCAGGAATTCCGTCACGGGTGGAATCTCAGGGCGACGACAGGTAGAACGCTCGCGTGCTTTTGATTCTAAAAAGCCTCACGACACAAGAGCTGAAGCGCCCGACACTTTGGCTTGGAATGAGCGCCGCCCTTTTGGCCTGGCCCCTCGCGATCGATCTCTCACCTCTCTCCACCACCCTCGGGGGGAGCAGCGCCAAATCGCTCGCGTACAACATTGCATATTTGCTGGCGATCCTGGGGGCTCTGTTGGGGGCGTCGCGAATAGACGCTTTGACATGGTTGTTCAGCAGGTCAACCGACGCTCAGCGAACGAAAGCCCTGTTCGCCTGGATCACCCTCTGCTCATTCACGCCGGCCGCCATAAGCCTCACTCCCCTTGCTCTCCTGCAAGGTCCAACCGTGGGGCTTGGGCTGGCCTCATTCGTCCTAATCTCAGCGCATCTGGCCGCGATGTTGCTCTTCCTCAGCTCGCTAGGTTTCTCTGTAAGGGAGCGTTCGTTTCTGGTGGCCCTCCTCGCTGTTGGCCTTCAAGCGACCCTGGTAGGGGTGACCGGCCAGGCAATCATGCTCGCCAGACTCGTAGACCCTGCATCAGGAGCAGCGCCAGGCACACTTAGCCCCACAACTTTTGGGCTTCAAGTTACATCTATCTACCTGTTAATTTCGGCCTCGTCGCTATGCGAACATCGCAAGCGGCGGACCATTTAGATTCATGAAGTACGCAGTCCTAGGAGACATTCACTCCAACCTCACCGCACTTGAGGCGGTGTTGGAGGCGATCCGCGACAACGGAGTGGACTGCATTTTGAGCGTGGGAGATGTCGTGGGGTACGGAGCCGCCCCCTCCGAATGCATTCGCCTGCTTCGAGAAAATGACGCCATCGTCGTGATGGGAAACCATGACGCTGCGGTCGTGGGGGAACTAGACACCTTCTTCTTCAACCAAAACGCTAAGGCCGCTGTGGAGTGGACACGTCAGGCGATCAGCGGCGAAGAGATGGCCTGGCTAACCTGCCTCCCTCACACCTGGGAGGATGAATTCGTCAGCCTCGCGCACGGCTCATACAACAAGCCAGAGGACTTCAACTACGTTCAGACCCCGGCAGACGCGGACGCTTCACTTGAGCTCATCGAGCGTCCGGTGTGTTTCATCGGCCACACACACGTGCCTCTCTGCATGTTGCGATACGCCGACGACCCACTCCGGACCGGCTACACGATGGACCCAGAGGTTGACCTGAAGGAGGCGATCGTCGCCCTGGTGAACGCCGGGAGCGTCGGCCAGCCGCGCGACGACGACCCCCAGACGGGCTATGTCCTGTACGACAGCGACACACAGATCGTCACCTTCAGGCGCATCCCCTATGACATCGAGCGCGAGGTGCACCGCATCCGCACCGCGGGGCTTCCGAGCGTCTTGGCGGAGCGGCTCTATCTCGGCGTCTGAACCGGTAGATCAGCGGCGCAAGTAGCTGAGCACTTCCGGAAGCTCCTCTAGACCGCGCTCGCCAAGCCCTGCCTCGAAGAGGCGCTGGATGTCTGCGAGCGGGCGCTCATCTCCCCTGAAGAGGTAGCGGCGTGCCTCTGTGTTCGAGCCAACCGTGATCATCATCTCGAGGATGGACCCCGCGTTGCACTCGTTGCCTTCGACCTCACAGGCCACAGGCGTCCCATGGTGCTCGACGATCTTCACGATCAAAGAGACCGGCCGCGCATGAAGGATCAAATCATCCGGCACATCGACGACCAGCTCTTTTTGGTTCGTGTAAGACGGCAAGAGGCCTTCGGCGTACTCGCGGCCTAGATGGATCATTCGAACCGCCCACGCCAAGAGGTGGTCATAGGCGACCTCGATCACGCGGTCGCGGTCGACGGCGCGCGCCACCAGCGCAGCGGCGTCTTCAGAACGATCGCTCTCATGTCGCTCGACGAAGTGCACCAAGTCTGTGACCGCCTCAAGCAAGTGGAAGGCTGAAGAGATGTGCCCGCGCATGCGCGGGAGACGCTCATCACCCTCCTCAAGAACAGTGTTCTTGATGTACGTGTCGTAAGCGGATTGCAGGTTGTGAACCGAAGCCTCGTAGACGCGCGCGCGCTCTTCGGTGCAAACCTCAGAGAGAAAGCGCCTCCGCTCTGCAGCCGAGGTGAGCTCGTTCAAGCAGAGTTCATCGAACAGCGCGCAAACATCGAGATAGCGTGAGGCGACCGCCGCGATGTAGTGCTCTTCGTCTTCTTGAACCTCGCCGTCTAAGTTGCGAGGCAGCCGCAGCCTTTGACGATCCATTGTGTACTCGTCATCGGAGAAGCTCTCTCCGGGGAGGCTGATGCGGTGTCGTGCGAACTCAGCAAGGAGCTCCTTCATGAGCGCGCGCAGCGCGTCCTCCAAGAAGCCTCTGGCCGCTTCGACCGCCGAGAGGAATCGAGCCTCTTCACTTGGCGCCGCTGACAGGTGCGTCCCATAAGAGTCAAAGCGTGACTCCATGTGTCTGACCGCATGGCCAGCGTGGGCGAGGCCCCGAGTGGACGCGACGAGCTCTCTCAGCCCCCGATAGGTGCGGTTGTGGCTCGCGCCGTGGTCGTCTAGGAAAGACTCGAAGACCTCGGACTCCACGGCGAGTTGGTAGAAGTGCCTGCGCGTCCAACCTCGCTTTTCCTTCCCAAGAAGGGCGTTGGACAGCCTCGCGAGGCGCTCTGCCTGGTTCGCGGCGAGCGGCCTGAAGTCCTCTTCGCTGAGGATTTCGTCGATAGAGGTTTGGCTCATGGGCGGTGGGGAGGCGCGGGGAGAGCGCCCGAGAGCACTAGGGTAACAGGCCCTGCAACCCCCTTGTGGGGCCCAAAAGCAAACTTCTGGTCTGCCTCAAGACCAGGGCCCCTGCGCGTCGATCCGTGTCTATGAGGTCGCCCCCCCGGCGGCCTGACACCCAGTCCATCCCCACCCGCGCCACAAAGGAGTCCGCCATTTCTTCCGAACGCTGCCTGGAGACCTACCTCCAAGAGATCAATGAGGTCCCCCTCCTCACACCCGAACAAGAGCGCGAGCTAGGCGCGAAGATCCGACAGGGCGACATGGAGGCGCGAGAGCAGATGATCCGCGCGAACCTCCGCCTGGTCGTATCGGTCGCCAAGATGTACACCGACCGCGGGCTCTCTCTCCCCGACCTGATCGCGGAGGGAAACGTTGGCCTCTTGAAGGCCGCAGAGAAGTTCGACCCCGCTGCCGGCTGCCGCTTCTCCACCTATGGCACATGGTGGATCAAGCAGTCGATCCGTCGGGCGCTCACGAACACCGTGAAGGCCGTGCGCGTCCCTAGCTACATGACTGAGATCATCAGCAAGTGGCGCTCGGTGAGCCAAGAGCTCGGCTACCGCCTCGGTCGACTGCCGAACGTTGAGGAGGTCGCGGAAGAGCTCGGCGTCCCGAAGAAGAACTGGCCGCTCTTGAAGCGCACCATTCAGATCTCAGGCCTCGGCGCACACATCTCTCTCGACGTGCTCTCCACGCACCAAGAGACGGTCGAAGATCCCGACGGGGAGTCGCCGGAAGAGGAGATGATGACGCTCGACCTGCTGCGCCGCTTGAGCGAGCTTTTGGACACGATGGACGACCGAGAGGCGACCATCCTGCGGCTTCGGTATGGCTTGGATGACGACACCGAGCCTATGACTCTCCGCTCAATTGGGGAGGTCGTCGGCCTCACCCGCGAGCGCGTGAGACAGATAGAGCGCGAAGCCCTCCGAAAGCTCTACGATGTCATGAGTGGAGACAAGCCGGACAACATCGCGGGAGAGGCCGACTGCGCCTGAGACCCAGCGGCCGTGGGAGCTCCCCGCGGCCGAGGGGACGCCCCTCTATGTCCACGTCCCGTTCTGCGAGGCGAAGTGCCCCTACTGCGACTTCTTCTCTGTCGCCGGCGAGGGCCAGGACATCGAGGGCTCTCTCGAGGCCTTGATCTCAGAGGTTGAGCGGCGCGGGCCGCGCAGCCCGCGGACGGTCTTTGTCGGTGGCGGCACTCCGAGCTGGCTCTCCATAGATCAGCTCGAGAGCCTCTTCAGCGCTATGCAGTCGCGGACTGGCTACCGCGACAGCGCCCAAGAGGTCACTGTCGAGTGCAATCCAGAGAGCCTGAACGAAGAGAAGGCCCGAGCCCTCGTCGAGCTTGGCGCGACGAGGCTCTCGATAGGCTTCCAAAGCCTGCGCCCGGAGACCCTAGAGCTCTTTGGCAGGGTCCACGGCGTAGAGGACAGCTTCGCCGCCTTTGAGGCGGCGAGGGCCGCGGGAGTGGCCGCGGTCTCGGTGGACCTGATCTTTGGGGCAGAGGGGCAGACTGTGGGGGAGTGGCGTGAAGACCTCACGCGTGTGCTCGACCTGAAGCCAGAGCACCTCTCCTGCTATGGGCTCACCTTTGAAGAGGGGACCCTGTTCACGCGCTGGCTTGAAGAGGGCCGCATCGAGCGCATCCCAGAAGAGGAAGAGCTCGAGCTCTTCCGCGCCACCCGCAAGCTCACCGCCACGCGCGGCTACCAGGCATATGAGGTCTCTAACTTCTGCCTATCTGGGCATGAATGTCGCCACAACATCAACTACTGGCGGAACGGCCCCTATGTGGGGGTTGGGCCCGGTGCCGCTAGCTATGTCTCGGGCACGCGCTTTGGGAATCCGCGCTCCTTAGAGGCTTGGCGCAGGGGCGCCAAGGGGGGTGAGGCCTCACTGCCGTGGAGCGAAGAGCTCAACCCTGCCCACCGGCTTGCAGAGACTTGGTGGCTAGGGCTCCGACTGGCTGAAGGGCTTGACGCGTCTGCCGCCCGGGAGCGCTGTGGAGTCTCCGCCAGCAAAGACCCCTGCCTCCCCGAGGCGAGTCGGCTGGCGGAGGAGGGCCTGCTCGCAGAAAGAGAGGGCCGCTGGAGGCTCACAGAGAAGGGGCTTGAGCTCGCCGACGCGGTCTCAGGAAGACTTCTAGCTGCCGGCTTAGCTTAGCCGCCCCGTTCAGAGAGAGCCCTATAGCCCCGAAACCGGGAGGAAAGCGCTCTCAAGGCTCGGGATGTGGGCCAGAGATGGTCGAAAGCTCTGTTAATGAAGTCCTCCCGTAGAGCCGTCGTGACCCTCCTTGGCAGCGGGTCCAAAGCCCGAGGCGTCCTCGCGAAGATCCGCCCTGCGCTCGGGACAGCTGAGGTCCACTTCCGAATCTCCGCAGAGCCCCGACTTCAGATCGGCTCTGAGCTTCGCCTCGAGATCCGGCGCACAGCTGACCAGACCGCTCATCAGACCGAGGCTCGCGTCCTCTCTTGCGATTTGAAGGCCGACCGGGCCGTGTACTTCTTCAGGCTCCCCTCTGGTGTTGCGAGCGTCCTCGGCATGCTCTTCAACCAGCGAGAGGCTGTGCGCGTCGTGCCCGCCCCCGGCGAGCCTGTTCGCGTGCAGGTGCGCCTCGAAGACGGTGGGCGCACGATCCCTGCCGTCGTCGACGACATATCTCAGACCGGACTCGGTGTCCTCTTCGGCGTGAACCAAGAGAACCGGCTCCTGAGCTGCGGCGACCGCCTGAACCTCCTGCTAGAACTCCCAGACCTAGAGCCCATGGAGGTGGTGGGGGACCCCCGCCACCGCAGGCTCATGGGGGCCTCTATCCGATACGGCATCCCCTTCATCCCTGAGGCCACTGAGGGCTTCGAGGACAAGCGGCTGGAGATCTACCGCTACGTCCACCGGAGGCAGATCGAAATGATCGAGGCGCTCCGGGCGATGCCTGCCTGACCTCGGCTATTATCCTCCTTGCGCGCGCCCGCCACTCGGGCCCGCGAGAGCTATGGCCGCCAAGGAGAGATCAACCAAGCCCAAGCGCAACTTCTTCCTGCGCGGGATCGTCGCGATCCTGCCAGCGATGCTCACGATCTTCGTGTTCGTGTTCATCGTCCAGTTCGCTGAGCGCTACGTGACGGGCCCGATCAACTCGTTCATCTACTCGGCGCTCGAGCGCAACGCAGCTGGTTGGGCTGTGCTGGAGGCCCTCGACATCAACCCGGAGAGCGACGAGTTCCTCGACATGGACTCGCTGCCGCCTCGGCTCCAAGAGCTGCGAGAGCGAGACGGGCTCGAGAGCGCGACCTTCCGCGACGCCTTGACCGAACATCGCGCTGGGGGTTACGGCCTGCTCTACCAGCTCGATGAGCTCGGCATTCACGGAGAGAAGCTCAGAGACGCTGTGAAGGGCGCTGTGCACCCGATCGTCGGCGTCGTCGTCGCGCTCTTGCTGCTCATAGCGCTTGGATACCTAGCCTCTGGCTTCCTCGGTCGCCGAGTCGTCGCTGGAGTCGACAGCGTCCTCTCACAGGTGCCCGTTGTTCGCTCGGTCTATCCCTACGCGAAACAGTTCGTCGAGTACTTCCTCTCGGACTCCGAGCTTGAGTTCGACACGGTGGTCGCCGCCCCGTACCCGGGGCCCGGCGTATGGTGTTTAGCCTTCGTCACGAGCCCTGGACTGAAGACCGTTCATGAGAAGCTCGGCGGGCGCTATGTCGCGTGCTTTGTCCCCACCTCTCCGATGCCCGCGACCGGATACACCGTCTTCATCGAGGCCTCCCGCCTCATCCCGCTCCCCATCACCGTTGATGAGGCGCTCCGCACCACGATCTCTGCGGGAGTTTTGATCCCACAGCACGAATCTGTGACAGATCTCACCCAGAGTCTCGCCTCGATCCTTGGTAGACCTCTGGAGGTTGAAGAGTGAACTTCGCTGACCGGCTCGACGCGCAGGTGCGCGAGAAGGGCTCCCCTTGCCTGCTTGGGCTAGACCCTCACTTAGCCTTGCTCCCTGAGGAGTTCTCTGTCGCCGCCGACCCCTCCGCTCCGCGCGGTGACCGCGCCGGCGCAGTCGCCGACTTCCTCTGCGAGCTCACGGACCTCTGCGCTGACAGAGTCGCGGTCGTGAAGCCACAGTCCGCCTTCTTCGAGCTGCTCGGAGCAGACGGAGCGATCGCCTGGGAGCGCGTGGTCAGCCACGCGCACTCGAGGGGGCTCCTCGTCGTCGGAGATGTGAAGAGGGGGGACATCGCGTCCACTGCCGCCGCCTACGCCACCGCCTTCCTCGGAGGATCCGGCGACTCGGAGGACCCTGCGCTCTGCGACGCCATCACGGTCAACCCCTTCTTGGGCTCTGACACCCTCGACCCCTTCCTCGAGGTCGCGCGTCGCACGAACAAGGGGCTCTATGTCCTCGTCCGAACTTCAAACCCTGGCTCGGACGACCTCCAGGAGCACGGCGACCCGCCCCTCGTCCACAAGCTCTGCGAGCACGTCACCCGTTGGGGCGAAGAGACTGTGGGAGAGTGTGGCCTCTCCTCAGTCGGCGCGGTCGTCGGCGCGACACACGCTGAGGCCCTCGCTGAGCTGCGCGGCCGCTTGCCGCACACCCCCCTGCTCTTACCGGGTTTTGGAGCCCAAGGTGCGGGCCCTCAAGATGTGAAGCCCGGCTTCACGGCCGGCCTCTCTGGCGCTGTCGTTAACTCTTCGCGCGGCATCGCATTTGCCTACCGAAAGGCTGAGACGAGCGACTGGCGCGCGGCTTCCGACAGGGCTATGGACGAGATGCTCGAGGGGCTCCGCGGCGCCCTCACTTGAGCGCGCTTCGAGCCTGAGCGCTCGCCACCGCGAGCTCATACTCCTCCATGAACTCGGTGGTGAGCCGGTCGATGGTGAAGTGCTCCTTGAGGAGCTGATGGCCGGCCTCTCCCATCTGGCTTCGAAGCGCTGGGTCGCGCAACAAGCGCGCGATGCGGTCCGCGAAGCTCTCGACGTCATAGGGGTTCGCGACGAAGCCGTTCACCTCGTCGCGAACGACCTCGGGGCAGCCGCCAAAGCTCGTCGCAACGACCGGCCTTTTGAACTCCATCGCCTCTAGATTCATCATCCCGAAGGTCTCGAAGCAGGTCGACGGCGTGAGCATGACGTCGGTCGCGGCCATCGCGCAGAGCAGCTCCTCACCATCTAGCCAACCCGGCGTGACGATGAGGTCATCTACTCCCGCCGCGCGGGCAGAGGCTTCGAAGGGCGCGTAGGCCTCCTCCTTCCCTAGCGCGAGCATCCGCAGCGCAGGGAACTCTCTGCGCAGGATGGCGAGCATCTCAAAGACCTGCCGTACACCCTTCAGCTCGTGCAGTCGTCCGCCAATGGCGACGATGAGCTTCTCTTCAAGGCCGTGCCGCTCCCGGAAGCCCGAGACCTGCTCCTCGCTAGGGATCTCCGCCTGTAAGCGGATCGCGTTGTTCACCGTCCTGTCGACACGGATGTCGTTGGCTCGGATCGCCACGGCCTGCTCATCCGTGACCACCGTGAAGCGATCTACCGTCTCGGCCAAAACCTCGCGGATCACCTTGTTCCTCCCTGGCCGATATCGAAGCCGCTGACAGGGGATGCATTTAGACCAGTGCGCCTTGTAGTCACGCCGCTCCCATCCGTGCTCCTCGCCTCCATGGAAGCAGTCGAGCTTCTGATAACAGAAGGTCATCGAGTCATGAGCGGTGAAGACAACCCCCGCGCCAACGCGACGCGCCTCCCTGAGCGCCTCGTATGAGAGATGCATGTGGATGAGGTGGCTGTGGACTACGTCTGGCTTCCAAGCCTCGAGCGCCGGGCGGAGCTCTTTGATCACAGGCTGGTTGTTGAGCGAGACCCACGCGCGCCACCGCGCGGAGTAGTCAGAGTGAATGAGGAACACCTCGGTGCCCTCAACCTCGCGCCAACCCGCCTCACTCTTGTCCGTCGTCGTGGAGACAATCGCCGTCTCATGACCGAGCGCCCGCAAGCTCTCGGCGTGCTGGTACATCTGTCTGATCGAGGACCCGATCCTGGGGTCCCAAAGGTCGATGAGGAAGAGGACTCTCATGTCGCAGGAGTTCTCCTCCATTGTCTGGCTCTAGCAGCCAGCCTCAAGCGTCCCGGCGGGTTCCCTGCTCTTGGCTAGCGGATCTCGCGCGAGAGGACGACGGACTGTGAGGGCGCTGGGCATGTGCCGCGCTGCGCCGCTTGGATGTAGAGGCGCTGTCCTTGGGCGCCGTCCGCGGGGGTGAAGCTCCCGCTCGCGACCCCTTGGGCGTTAGCGGTGCCGACATAGATGAGGTCGTCCCGAGGGTTACTGGAGATCTCCAAACCAAGGTCCAGGCACCACCCGAGGCGATTGAGGTCCCACTCTCCGCGTTCGCCCGCAGCGAAGACCGCGACCAGCTGCCCCGGGCTCGCGCCGCCAACGGTGAGCTGGGCGGGCTGCCCGGCCACGAGCGGACCCAAAGAGAGGCTGAGCTCCGGCGCGTCGGAGACGAAGCGTGAGACAAGCCGAATGTACGCCGCTTGGTAGGGGATGTGGCACTCCGTGATCTCCCAGCTGTTTTGTGGCCAGGCGGTGTTCCAGTCACGGAAGCTCTTCTGCGCCGGCTGGTTGAGGGGCGGGATGAGCGGCGGGCCCGAATAGCTCGGGTCGTGTTGGTAAAGCGGGTTCGCTCCGCCGATGAGATAGCCCGGCGGCGGCCCATAAACCGTCAGGTTGTCGTTGTCCCAGATCGAGCCGTGCGAGAACCAGCCGTGGTAGCTCTCTTGCACGCTGCGCTCCGCGCCCACGACCTCAAAGTTCGTGAGGTAGCAGGTCGCGTTCGGGTTCAGGCCGTGGACGTAGTGAAGGAAGCCTTCCGCCGCGCGGAGCCAAGCCGAGGCGCTGCCGGGCTCCAGCCCCAGCTGCTGGCAAGCGATGTACATCAGGCCCTGCTCACACTTCGAGCGGTTGCTGCCCCACGTCATGTCGGTGTCGCCGAGGGGGGCCATGTACGCGTCCTCCTCGCTTTGGACGCGGCCTAGGTTCGAGCCGCCGAGCATAGACCCGAGGAAGGCCTCGCGGATGTGGTCCGCGACCGCAGGCGTCGCGTCGTCCAGATGGGCGTAGAAGAGGAGCCCTTCTTGGATCGTCGCCTCCCAGAGATAGGCGTGGTTCCAGGTGAAGAGGTGCGCGTTCGCGTAGTTCGCGTCTACATAGTCTCGGTATGCCGCGTCGCCGGTTATGCCGAAGAGGTAGGCGGCCGCGGAGACGCGGTTCATCTCCTGCCTGTAGGGGTCGTCTTCGCAGGGCGAAGAGGTGAAGCCCGCGTTGTTGTAAGCCGAAGGGCTGGGGTTCGCCTCGAGCCAAGACCACGCGTCGAGGGCGCTGCGCGCGAGGTCGGCTCCGTAGTCTGGGTCTACATCGAAGTAGATCTTCGCCGCGCGGGCGTAGACCGCGCACGCCGAGGCGGTAGCTGAGGCTGTCGGCCCTGCATGGCGCCGAGGCGCGACGTCAGAGGAGGGGGGGCTTGGGAGCGTCCAATCGACGACAGAGACCTTGTGGATCACGGAGCCGTCGGACAGCTGCATGCGCTGCAGCCAGTCCAGCTCCCAGCGCACCTCGTCGAGGATGTCTGGCACTCCGTTCCCGCTCTCTGGGATGCCGAGGTCATCGCCCCAGATCTCCGGGCGCTCCTGATACGCAGACAAGAGGTCGTGCAAGGCGTCGTCTGCATAGTTGACGTACTTGTTGTAGTCGCCCGCATCATGCCACCCCCCGTGGAGATCTCTTCCGCTCCCCGCCGCTGGGGAGAGCACGGGGCGACAGTCTAGGTCTTGCTCTGCGTGCAGATGGCAGGCGCCGTCTTGCCAGTCTGTGCCAGAGCCAGAGGGCCCCTTGGGTGCACCGCAGCGTTGGGTGTAGAACACGCGCAGCGCGTACTCGAGGGCCTCTTTGTAGGGGTCGCGCGCGATGACGAAGGGCTCGCTCGCTGCGCCGCTGGCGACGTCTACCACTTGGTATGTGCCCGCCTCTTGGACCTCGCTGAAGTCGAACTTCCACACGCGGTCTCCCGATTGAGCGTGCGTTGCGCCTCCCCCCCACATGACCGGCGCCCCGCTGTACACGACCTGTCCACCGGGCACCTCTCGCAGCTCAATCTCTAGCCCCGGCTGCCACATGTCAGGTGAGTCCCAGCCAACGATCGGCTGACGCAAGACACAGACCTTCTCCGCGCGCAGGCGGTAGCCGATCGGGTCCACCACGACGTGGAGGTCGCCCGCTGCGACCAAAAGGATTGTGCTCAGGAAGATCATGAGGGGCTCTCTCTAGTGTATTCCGAGCCGCGGATTTGGGTTGTGAAGGCTCAGTCTTCGCTGCGTTGGAGCCAGCCGCGCTCCCTTGAGCCGCACATGACGAGCTTCGCCTCCCCCGTCGCGAGCATCGCTCCACAGATCGCCGCCGCGACGTGGCGCTTGCGAAGGTAGCTGTCGCCGCCGTTGTTACGCTTAGAGCCCAAGTAGTTCGCGGAGAGGTCTGGCTGCCGCATGAGGTTCAAGTACCAGCCCCATCCATCCATGTGTCCACGCCAAGCCCGTTCGTCGAAACAACGCAGCGCGTAGGTCCCGTAGATCATCCCGATAGAGCCGACCGCGTGGGCCTCGCGCAGCCTCGTTGAGTGCTTAGCGAGCCAGCCAGCCATGCGCGCGCGCAGCTCGGGCTCTTCGTCACGCACAAAAAGCGCGAGCGCGGCAGAGGCTGTACGCGCAGACGCGTCTGCGTAGCCCGTCTCGAGCGTCCAATATCTCACGCCTCCGCCCTCTCCTGTTGAGAGACGAATCTCTTTAAGGCTCTTCTCCCAAGCCTCCTCGTCGATCTCGCAGCCCGCCCGCTCAGCCAAGGCCCACGCGAGCTGGGCCTGGGTGTTGATGATGTTTAACCCCTTCCCGCCATAGCCGACCGCGCCTGCGTGCCCGAAGCGACCGTCTTCGGTCATGCGTTTCGTGAGCGCGTCGACGCAGCGCTGGATGGAGGGGAGGTAGCCCTCGTCGCCGGTCGCGATGACGTACTCGGAGAGGTACATCGCCGTGACGCAGATGGCCCAGTTGTCGAGGCCGCCGCCGTGCGGCGCGAGCTCATCGTTCAAGAAGGCCTTGCCGTCGGGCTGCGCGAGGAACTCCGCCGCCTTCTTGAGCGCGTCGAGGTGCGCCGGGTCTCCTCGGCCGAGGAGCGCGATCGCGCAGAGCGCAGAGACGTAGCGATCTGCCGAGATCCCCGTCGTCGCGCGCCAGCGGCCGTCAGCCGACTGAGAGGCGATGAGCTGGGCGCACACGCCGTCATAGAAGGAGCGCGACTTCACGCACCCCGCAGGGAAGCTCTCCGCATAGGCGCCGATCCGCGGAATGCGGACGGCCAACGTAAGCTCCTCCTCGCCGCGGCGTACACCCAAGCTGAGCGTGCCGTCATCGCTAGACTCCGCCCGCTCGATCGCGTCGCCCAGTTCCTCCTCGGGTCCCGCACCTCCCGCGTCAATGTTCTTCGTGTGCTCGGGGAACTTTGCCCCGTCTACGGCGAAGAGGTGGTCACCCACTAAGAGCCCGGCGCGCGCCGCGGGCGACCCCTCTTTGACCGCGGTCACCTCCGCTTCGATCTCCCCATGCCGCACGCGCGCTGCGCCACCGAGGGGCCCTAAGGGAATGTCCTGAACATTCCCCGCCTTGTCGTCTGCTGAGCAGACCGTGAGAGCCACCAAGAGGAGCGGTATTTTCATGTGAAGGATTCTAAACGAGGGGGCTCCGGACGAGGCTCCCTGCGCACCTACCGCTGGGCGCCGCCTTCGCTTCGGATACGATGGGGGTTCATGGGCACAACCACCCAGCTTGAGTTCTTGCCTGCGGACATCGTCGGCCTCTCGCCCCTCGCGCGCGCTGCGCTGGGAGGAGAGCTCTCTGTACCTGGAGTGAAGGTGGCGCGCGCCGCCGTAGAGGTCGAGCAGCCCGCGGATCGCTTTGATCCAGAGGCGCGCGCCTCTCTCGCCGAGCGCCTCGAGGGGGCCCTCAGCTGTGTCTCGCCTCCGGTCGCCGCCCTCGAGTCTGTCCGCGCCTTGCGGGAGCCTGGCGTCAGCGTCGTCATGACCGGGCAGCAGCCTGGCCTCGCTTGCGGCCCACTCTACTCCTTGTGGAAGGGGCTACAGGCCGTCGTGACCGCCCGCCACCTCTCAAGCGAGTGGGGCCTTCCTGTGGTCCCGATGTTTTGGAATCACGCTGATGATCATGACATCGCCGAGGTCCATCACACCTGGCTCGTGAACCGCAACCTCGACCTCCAAAAGGTCGGCCTCGCCGGGATGTCGAGCGGCCGTCAACCCTTCTCGCGCATCGAGCTCAGCGAGGAGAAGAACAAGCTCGCAGCCTTCGCCAGCCTCATGCGAGAGGTTCACGGAGACCACCTCTATATAGAGGAGGCCATAGAGGCTCTGGCGCCTCGCGACGGCGAGAGCCTCGCGCGGGCCTTCACCCGCGGAATGACCTCCCTCCTTGGGCGTCACGGCCTCGTCGTCTTCGAGCCTGACTGGCTCAGAGAAGACCTCTCCGCAGCCCTCGCGCGGCTCGTAGGCGGTGACGTCCCTGGCGCGCTCGCCCTCGGAGAAGGAGACCTCAGGGCCGCCGGACATGAGGCTGCCCTCCCCTCGGCGGAGGCCGCCTTGGTCTACCGGGTAGATGAGGACGGTCGCCGTCCCCTGCGCCCAGGCGGCGAGGGATACCAATTCGACGGGGAGAGCGGCTCTCGCACCGCTGCTGAGCTGGCCGCAGAGATCGTCCAAGAGCCCGAGGCTTACTCCGCTGGCGCTCTGCTCCGTCCCTTGGTTCAAGACATCGCCTTGCCGGTCTGTGCCTACATCGGAGGCTGGGGCGAACTCGGCTACCAAGCTCAGCTTGGTCAATTGAGGCTGCACGCTGGAGCACCGACGACAGCCTTCTTGCCGCGGCTCTCGATCAGCCTCACCGATCCCGAGCTCCGCACTTCCCTAGAGACCCTCGATTGCGTGGTGGGCGACGTCCTCGCCGCGCAGGGAGAGTGGAGCTCGGCTGAGGAAGAGGCGCAGCGGCCTGAGGTCCTCGAAGCTCTTCGCGCTTTAGCAGAGCGCTCCCGCGCCGAGCTGCTCGACCAGCGCGGGCCTCTCTCTCAGCTTGATCCTCGACTCGCGGGCGGGCTGGACCGAGCAGCGGGTCAGGTAAAAGACGCGATCGAGAAGGTCGTTAAGAAGGCCGAGCGGGTTCACGCCAACCAATCTGGACGCGGTCGCCGCCACGAGCGCAGAGTGAACCACACCCTCTCTCCACGCGGCATCCCGCAAGAGCGTGCCCTCGGCCCGCTGCCCTTCGTCGCGAAGTTTGGCTTCGAGTGGATTGGGGCGCTCGCAGAAGAGCTCGACCCCTTCTCTCTGGAGCACATCCACTGTGCCCTGGGAGAGTCTCCTGAGGCCTGATCACCACCACCTCCGCTAGAGCGGTTAGGCTCAAGGCATGAAGCTCGACTGCCTAGTCATCGCGGCCCACCCCGACGACGCCGAGATCGCGGTGGGGGGGACCCTCTTGAAGCTCGCGCAAGCGGGCAAACAGATTGGGGTCGTCGACGTGACGAGGGGGGAGCTCGGAACCCGTGGTACGTCAGAGGACCGCGCGCGAGAGGCCGCCGCTGCGAGCGAGCTGCTCGGGCTCGCCGTGCGCCACAACCTCGACGCGGGTGACGGTCGCGTTGTGGTCACTACTGCCCTGCGTGAGCGCCTCGCCGCGATCATTCGAGAGCACGCCCCAGAGTTGGTGCTCTGCCACCACACAGATGACCTGCACCCGGATCACGCTGCCTCTGGCCAGCTGGCGCGGGACGCTTGGTATCTCGCTGGGCTCGGGCGGCTCGCTGAAGAGGCTGGAGGCGCGCCCGCGCACCGCCCCGAGCGGATCTATGAGTTCCCGGGCCATGTCCCCTTTGACCCGACCTTTGTCGTGGACATCGAGCCCGTCTGGGAACAGAAGGTCGCCCTGGTTCAGGCTTACGCCTCTCAACTCGCCCCCAGAGACGCCTCTGATGAAGGCGCTCACTTCCTCTTCGGCGCCGACATCGTCCAGCGCATGGAGACCAAGGCCCGCTTCTTCGGGGAGCGAGCGGGCTTGAAGTTCGGGGAGCCGCTCCTCCACAAGGGCCCTCTCCCCGCCTTTGACCCGCTGCTGAGCTGAGCGCTCGGCGCGGAATGAGAGCCGTTCGCGCAACTCTTCTCGGCCTTTCTCGCTAAAATGCTCGCGGCGGCCGGTCCCAATCCCGACCCCTCGCCGGGTCGTGCGCGCGTGCTCCACACACCGTAAAGGCCGGCCCGCCACCTCTCCATGCGCTGCATCGCCGTCATCAACCAGAAGGGGGGGGTCGGAAAGACCACCACCACAGCCAACCTCGGCGCCGCCCTAGCGGAGCAAGGCCGCCGCGTCGTCGTCGTCGACCTAGACGCTCAAGGAAACCTCACAACCCACCTCGGGCTCGAGGCCCCTTGCGGCTCACCCTCCATATACACAGTCCTCTTAGGCCAGAGCACTTTCGCTGAGGCGCTGCGCGAGACGGGCACACCTCGTCTCTCGGTCGTCCCCAGCAACATCGACCTCTCGGGCGCAGAGCTCGAGCTCGCTAGCGCGATCGGGCGCGAGACCCTCCTCCAAGACGCGCTCAAGGCGTGGCGTGGTGAGGGCGAAGCCCCCGCCGACTATGTCCTCTTTGACTGTCCGCCCAGCCTCGGACTCTTGAGCATCAACGGCCTCGCGGCCGCGCAAGAGGTACAGCTCGTCGTGCAGACAGAGTTCTTAGCCCTCCAAGGCATGAGTAAGCTCGTAGATGTAGTCCAGCTGATCAGGCGACGCATGAACCCTGAGCTCGCAATCTCTGGGATCATCCCCTGCCTCTACGACTCACGACTGCGCCTCGCTCGCGAGGTCTTGGCTGAGATCCGCCGGTACTTCCCCGGGGAGGTATTCAAGACAGCGATCCGCGCAAACGTGAAGTTGGCCGAGTCCCCCAGCTTTGGGCAGCACGTCCTCGAATACGCGCCCAGCTCCAACGGCGCCCTGGACTATCGCAAGCTCGCTTGTGAAGTGATCGCGCAAGAGTCCAGAGACTCCGAGCTCTCCGAGCTCCCTCCCGCGAGGTCGCTAGAAGAGCTCGCGAAACAGGCCCGGGCGGCCGCCGCCAAAGAGTCCGTCGTTGAATTGACGCCTACGCCCCCTGCCGAGGGCGAAGAGGTTGGCTCCCCTGTTCGAGCGGAAGACCTGCCGCCCCTGCCGACAGAGGCCTTCAAGGCGCCCGCAGAGGCGGAGTGAGACATGGTGACCCCTGACGGTGAGCTCAACGCCGGCTCCCTGGGGATCGGCGTCCTCTGTCACCCCACCTATGGTGGCTCGGGGGTTGTTGCGAGCGAGCTCGCCCTCGCGCTCGCTGACCGTGGACACCGCATCCACCTCTTCAGCTACGCCGTCCCGCCCCGCCTCGCGCGCTCCTCGGGGGCTGTCGAGGTTCACGTCGCGCAAGGCGCTCCCTATCCGCTCTTTGAGGCGCCTCCCCATGACCTCGCGATCACATCCGCGGTCTTGAACGTCCATGAGGCTGAGGGCTTGGACGTTGTCCATGCGCACTACGCGCTCCCGCACGCGATGAGCGCTGTCCTAGCTGGGCACGCGGCACCCGGTGTTCGGCCAGGGCCCGCCCCGCGAGTGGTCACGACGCTGCATGGGACGGACATCACCCTGGTCGGGCGGCAGCCGAGCTACCGACCCCTCTTGCGCTATGCCCTAGAGGCGAGCCACGCAGTGACCGCCGTCAGCGAAGACCTCGCGATGCGCAGCATGGAGGCCTTCTACCCTCGCCCGGATGGCGGTCGCCCTGAGGTCGTCGTCGTGCCCAACTTCGTGAACTCCGCTGAGTTCTGTCCTGCGACGACAGCACGCCAAGAGGGGCCTCCGCGGGCCATTCACGTCTCCAACTTCCGCCCTGTGAAGCGAGTCCCTTGGCTCGTCGAGGCCTTTATTGAGGCGACCGCAGGGACCGATGCGCGCCTCGTCTTGATCGGCGACGGCCCAGACCGAGACCTCTCCGTCTCTCGCGCGCGTGAGCTCGGGGCCTCAGATCGAATCTCATTTCTCGGCCAGCGCGACGTCCTCCCCAGCCTCCTCACGGACGCCGACGTCTTCCTCCTCGCGAGTACGGAGGAGTCCTTCGGGCTCTCCGCGCTCGAGGCCATGTCCTGCGGGGTGCCGGTCGTCGCCCAGCGTGTTGGGGGCATTCCGGAGGTCGTGAGAGATGGAGTCACCGGGTGGCTCTCGCCGCCCGGTGATCGGGACGCCTACATCGAGGCTATTCGAGAGGCCTTAAATGACCCTGTCGCCCGCGCCGAACGTGGCCAAGCCGCTCGCGAGGACGCCGTAGATCGCTTCTCTCTCGACAGCGTCGTCGCGAGCTACGAAGGCCTCTACGCGCGACTCCTCGAAGAGGGCGTAGGCTCGTGAGCAGGGTCCATCTCGACCACAACGCCACGACCCCCTTGAGGCCAGAGGCTCGGGAAGAGCTCCTGCGCGCTCTGGATGCTCTCGGCGGAAACCCCTCTAGCGTCCATACGTCCGGAAGGGCCGCCCGTGCAGAGCTGGACGAGGCTCGAGAGCGCATAGCGGCTGCCCTAGGAGTCGATGCTGACGAGCTGATCTTCACCTCGGGCGGAACTGAGGCGAACAACGCGGCCCTCTTTGGCGCTGCGCCACAGGATGGAGCGGTCTTGGTCAGCGCGGCGGAACACTCCTCTGTGCGAGAGGCCGCTGACGCACTGGGAGCGTCCGGACGCGAGCTCCGCGTCCTCGGCGTAGACCCTGATGGGCGACTTGATGTTGAAGATCTCGAGACAGCGCTCCAAGACGGCTCTGCCGGCCTGGTTTCATGCGTCGGAGCCAACAATGAAGTTGGATCTGTCGCCCCGTTCACAAAGATCCGCGAAGCGATCGAGGCCTTCCCGAGAGAGCAGCGGCCCGTCTGGCACGCAGACTGTGTCCAGATGCTGGGGAAGGTCCCCATAAGCCCCCGGACCCTCGGGTTGAGCCTCGCCTCCTTCTCCGCCCACAAGGTGGGCGGACCCTTAGGCGTCGGCATCCTCTGGTGCGCCAAGGAGCAGCCATTCAGCGCTCGGATGGTCGGGGGTGGACAAGAGAGCGGGCTCCGCTCCGGGACCGAGAACCTGCCCGCGATCGCCGCCGCGGCGGTCGCTATCGAGCTCGCAGTCGCCGAGCTGGAAGACTATGCAGCTCGCACCCGAAGCCTCACTGAGGAGCTCTGGAGGGGGGTTCTTGCCTCTGTCCCCGCCGCAGAGCTCGTCGGCCCTGCCCTAGATGAGAGGGGGCGCCTGCCGAACACCCTCTGCGCCCTCCTGCCTGGGGAAGACGGGAGAGTCCTCGTGCCACGCCTAGACCTGGCGGGGCTCGAGGTCAGTGCGGGGAGCGCCTGCTCATCAGGCTCGATCGAACCCTCCCCCGTCCTCTTGGCCCTCGGACACGACGAGAAGGCCGCCCGCGCAGCCCTCAGGTTCTCCTTGGGGCGGACGACAACCCCTGAGGAGGTGCGCGCCGCCATTCAGATTGTGGGGACAACATGTGGATAGTTGCCCCCGGGGTTCGATCCTGTAATTTTCCCGCCGCACATGTGAAGAGTTCTAGCGTCCGTCGTTGACGGCGTCCAAGAAGCGGGAATAATGGCGCCCCCGCAAGCCGCCCAGCCTCGTCCCCAAGGGCCTGGGAAGGCAGCGCTCCCCACATAGAACAGCCCTCTGGTCTCCCAGGGGCGGCGGGGGCGCCGCTTCGGCGAACGGGGCGAGAGAAGGAAGAGCCAATGCGAGAAGCCGATCAGTCCCCAAACACCGCTGAGCAAGCGCCGCTGCAGGGTGTTGATCGCGAGCCCACCACAGGTGAGGCCGCCGTAGAGTCCGCCGACGCTTCAGCCCAACCCCTCCAAAACGCTGCAGAGCTCGCGCCCACCTGGGAAGCGATCTGCGCCGAGATTCGGAGCCGCATTCAGCCCGAGCTCTTCGAGACCTGGTTCCGCCGCGCGGCCCTAGCAGAGCTGCGCGAAGACTTGGTCGCTGTCGCCGTCCAAAACGCTTTCGCCCGCGACTGGCTAGAGCGCTACCACCGCAGCGTCATCGAGGAGTCGGTCCACGCGTCCATCGGCCGACACGCGAGTGTCGAGCTGCGCGTAGACCCAGAGCTCGCCTTGCCCCCGCGCGAGGCCGAAGAGGAGCAGCCCGTCGCCGAGCGAAGCGCCCCCGCAGAGCTCGTTCAACAGGGCACCCCCCCGACGGGACGCGGACCGCTGGACATCTCAAACGCCCTCGTACGGGGGTCTGATGTGGGTTTGAACGCGAAGTACACCTTCGAGAACTTCGTCGTAGGGCCGTGCAACCGCTTCGCTCACGCAGCCTCCGTCGGGGCCGCGGAGTCCCCTGGAGCGGCCTACAACCCCCTCTTTCTGCACGGGAACGTCGGGCTTGGAAAGACCCACCTGCTCCAGTCGCTCTGCTTCTCTCTCCTTGAGAACTGGGAGGGGGTTCGCATCCTCTACCTCTCTTGCGAGACCTTCGTAAACCACTTCATTGGAGCGCTTGAGAACGGAGACCTGCAGGCCTTCCGCAACAAGTACCGGAACGTGGACGTGCTGGTCGTGGACGACATCCACCTCTTGGCGAACAAGGAGCGCACGCAGGAGGAGTTCTTCCACACCTTCAACACCCTCTACAACGCGGGAAAGCAGATCGTCCTCTCGTCGGACTCTCCGCCGAAAGATATCCCGACCCTCCAAGAGCGGCTCGTGAGCCGCTTCAAGTGGGGCCTCGTGACTGAGCTCGAGGCGCCCTGCTACGAGACGCGGGTCGCCATCTTGAAGCGCAAGGCGCGCGAGCGCGGCCGGGAGCTCCCCGCTGACGTTGCAGGCCTCTTAGCGGAGCGCATCGACAACAACATTCGAGAGCTCGAAGGCGCCGTCACAAAGCTCTTCGGGTACGCAGACCTCTCCGGGGAGGCCGTCTCCGCTGAGCTGGCCCACGTCGCCCTCCGAGACATCTTCTCAGTCCGGCGCGGAGGCCCGACCCTCGATGACGTCGTCTCTGTCGTCACCGAAGAGTTCTCCGTGAAGCTCTCGGACCTGCAATCGCGACGCAGAACAGCCACGATCGCCTTCCCAAGGCAGGTCGCCATGTACTTAGCTCGCAGGGTCACCCGCCACTCCCTAGAAGAGGTCGGGGGCTTCTTCGGCGGCCGCGACCACTCAACGGTCCTCTACGCAGTGACCAAAATCTCCGGCCTGCTCGAGCGCGACCAGCCGACCGTTGACACCCTCTCGAGGCTCCTAGAGCGCCTCGGCGAGCGCCCTCTTTGAGCCCGCTACGGGCCAGGAGAGGGAGCGCTCAAAAGCGCCTGTTTTTGTGCGTTCCACGCCGTTTCGCGCGTTTCACCGGCACACGAAATCGCGTAGAATACGGTCCTCCCATGAGGCGCCTCGAGGGGTGCGCAGGGGAAGGAGGTTCGGCCTCTCCGAGCTCGTCTTTGAGCTGTGGAGGGAGCGTGGAAAGGTGCGGTAAAGCCGTGGGAAAACCCGCGGAGATCCCGTGCTCTAGCGCCCCCTCGTCGTGGAGAACCGCGCAGCTTTCCACGCGCCCCGAGAGCTCGCTGAAGTCGCTCTGGAGAACTGTGGAAAAGTCCGTGACTCTCCACCCCTCTTCCACAAACAAATCTCACTTGTCCTCTCTCGACGAATGAACGCAAACCTCTGCTCAAAAGAGCTTTGCGGTAATTCGCCCCCACGTTATCCACAAGATAGGCACCTCCTTATTACTGTGAAGATTCTTTCTCTATAGAGAGGTTGAGAGTTCTCCCCATCACGCCAAAGCAACGATCACTTCCGACCACACCCGCACAACACAACAACTAGGACTGAACAGCATGAAGGTACTCTGTAACCGCGAGAAACTACGTGAAGGCCTCGCCGTAGCGAATGGCGTCATCCCGGCTAAGAGCACGAAGCCCGTCCTCGAAAACGTCTGCCTTGTCGCCACGGACTCTGGTCTAGAGCTCCTGGGAACAGACCTCGAGGTGTCCCTCCGCTACACCATTTCAGACGTCGAAGTCTCGGACCCAGGGACCGCGGTCATCCCTGCGCGCGTCGCGCTCGACTTCATCAGAGACCTCTCGAGCGAGACTGTAACGCTCCAGCTTGGTGACGACGAAAACATCACTATCCAAGGTGGAGATGACAGCTGTGAGCTCGTGACGGTAGACCCCGATGAGTACCCGGTCATCAGCCGCTTCGACACAGAGGGAGCCTTCTCAATCCAGGGGGGTAACCTCACTCGGCTTGTCGGGCAGACGGCCTTCGCTGCAGCGCGTGAAGGCGGCCGCTATGCGATGCACGGAATCCTCACGGAGGTCCAAGGTGGTGAGCTGCGCATGGTCGCGACGGATGGCCGGCGCTTGGCCCTCGCCTCGACCCCTGTCGACGTAAAGCAGGACTCAAAGGAGCCCGCGATCATCCCCACCAAAGGGACCCAGCTCTTCTGCCGGGTCATCTCGGATCCTCTCGATCAGGTGTCCTTGCAGTTTGGCTCGAACCAGGTCGGTATGAAGACACCCAATGCAGAGGTCTTCGCTCGCCTGATCGATGGTGAGTACCCGCGTTACAGCGCTGTCATTCCTGAAGAGACAAAGAACCATGTTGAAGTGAACGCGGAGATGTTTAGCCGCAAGATTAGGCTGGTCTCGAACGTTACAGGCGACGACGCTCGCGCGGTCCGGCTCAATATCAAGAAGGGTGAAGTTGAGTTCTTTGGAAGGTCTGCAGGCAGAGGTGAGGCTCACGCTCAGATGGAGGCGGCCTTCAAAGGCAGCAAGACAGAGATCGCCTTCAACCCTGACTACGTGCTTGAGGGCCTTAAGAACTGTGAAGCTGATCTCGTGACCCTTGAGTTCAGCGACCGCACGAGCCCGGGCAAGTTCCGCCTGGGAGAGAACTACATCTACGTGGTCATGCCGATCACAGTGGAGGCTTGATCGCGCTCAGAGTGAGCAGGTCAAAGAAGTGAGAGAGGAGCGGCGAAAGGGCGGAGAGGTCTCCATCAAGGACGCGGTGCGGTCATTCATGCGCACAAGCGGCCTCGATGCGAGGAAGAGCTCTGGTGCCATCTTCGCGGCGTGGAATGACGCAGCGATCGCCGCGCTCGGTGGCGGCGCGATCGCCGTCCGCTTCCAAGCAGGAGAGCTCGTCGTAGAGACGGCCTCCTCAGCGCACCTTCAAGAGCTCAAAGGCTTCCTCGGAGAACAGCTCCGGCAAGAGGCCAACCGAAGGCTCGGGGACGAGAAGATCCAACGAGTCACCTTCCGAATTGGAACCCCATCATGACCGAAGAAGAGAAGCCGGCCGATCAGCCTGGCGAGTACAGCGCAGACGCCATCACCGTCCTTGAGGGCCTAGAGCCCGTGCGGGTGCGGCCGGCGATGTACATCGGCGACACGGACGTCCGTGGCCTGCACCACCTCATCTGGGAGGTGGTGGACAACTCCATCGACGAAGCCCTCGCGGGACATGCGAGCTTGGTCTCGGTCAGGATCCACGAAGACGGCTCTGTCTCTGTCTCAGATGACGGTCGGGGGATCCCGACAGGGGTCATCGAAGGTGAGGGGAAGCCCGCAGTAGAGGTTGTCCTCACGAAGCTGCACGCCGGCGGCAAGTTCGACAGCGACGCCTACAAGGTGTCCGGTGGACTGCACGGGGTCGGGGTCTCTTGTGTAAACGCGCTCAGTAACAAGCTCGAGGTCGAGGTGCGCCAGAACGGCAAGGTCCACCAGATGACCTTCGCACGCGGGATCACCGAGAGCCCGCTTGAGGTCGTCGGAGACACAGACGAGACCGGGACATCTGTCCGCTATTGGCCAGACGACACGATCTTCAGCACAGTCGAGATTGATTACGAGATCGTCTCGCGTCGCCTGCGAGAGACCGCGTACCTCATGGGAACGCGAGGGGTCTGCATTGACCTCGTCGATGAGCGGACTGATACGCACGAGCGCTTCGAATACCCCGACGGGCTGCTCTCATTCGTGAAACACCTGAACGCCAACAGGACGGCGTTGCACGATGACATCCTTCACTTCACCAAGAAGCTCAACGCTCCAGAGAAGGATGGCGGCGCCGAATATGAAGTGGAGATCGCGCTCCAATACACCGACGCCTATCAAGACAACGTCTTCACCTTCGCTAACAACATCAACACTCACGGCGGCGGCACGCACCTCTCGGGCTTCCGCTCTGCCCTGACTCGCACACTCAACAACTACGCGAAGTCGGCCAAG
>Ga0066378_10000157_pt1 | contig 29188 bp, 25 predicted proteins | sample Knorr_S23_td_DCM_FD_70947 | JGI IMG/M metagenome (GOLD analysis project Ga0066378, IMG submission 70947) | Marine microbial communities from Southern Atlantic Ocean transect - Knorr_S23_td_DCM_ad_71m_LV_A | ecosystem: Environmental > Aquatic > Marine > Oceanic | place: Southern Atlantic ocean...
ATATACTCCTGCCCTTCCTGATGGATTAAATTCAGCATCTTTAACATGGAACATTTTTATGTAATCATGATATATATCAATATGGCTCAAATAATCCAATTGTTGTAGAATATAATGACTTGGGTCATATAACATTTTTACTCTATTGTGATTCTTAGTCTTTTCTAAAAATCTTTCAAATGTTAATCCATCATGTAAATCTTCTCCAGGATGTATTTCATAACATAGATCTACCCCATTTTTATCAAATTCATCTAATATTGGAGTCCATCTTTTTGCTAATTCTTTAAATCCTGTTTCTACCAATCCATTTGGTCTTTGAGGCCAAGGATAAACATAAGGCCAAACAAATGCCCCAGAAAATGTTACATGAGCATTTAAGCCTAAATTCTTACTTGCTTTTGCAGCTAAATTCAGTTGGTTAATAGCCCATTCTGTTCTTTTTTTTGGATTTTTTCTGTATTCTTCTGGAGCAAATCCATCAAACATTTCGTCATAAGCTGGATTTACAGCAACAAGTTGTCCTTGTAAATGCGTACTCAATTCAGTAATTTGAACACCATAAGATTCGATTTCAGATTTATATTCATTAGCAAATACTGAATCGTTAGCAACTTTCTCTAAGTCAATACATCTTGGGTCCCATGTCGGTATTTGGACACCTTTATACCCAAGCTTTGAAGCCCATATACATATTTCCTTCATTGAATTAAATGGAGGATTATCATCCATAAACTGAGCAAGAAATATAGCAGGTCCTTTAATAGTATTCATAATTTAAATATTAATCCAATTAGATGATTTTGATGATTCGATTACAGCGTCAATAAATTTCATACCTCTAAGACCTTCTTCTACAGTTGGATAATCATATTTAGGATCATTTTTTTTTGAATTATTAAAATTATTTACAGCATAAGAAAAATTTCTATAAATATTTGCAAATGCCTCAATAAATCCCTCTGGATGGCCTGATGGTGTCCTGCAATTTGCTAAAGCAAATTCTGATAAATATGAATTATCTACACCAGCCCTATATACTTGTGTAGGTTGACCGTCTAATTTTAGTAATAAAGTATTTGGATCTGAATGTTTCCATTCTATACCCCCTTTATCTCCCCAAGCTCTAATTTTTAAATCATTCTCCTCGCCGCTAGCAATCTGACTAGTCATTAAATTTCCTTCAATATTATCCTCTAAAGAAATTAATACGTTACCATCATCTTCAAGTAATCTACCTTCAACTACTGTATTAACTTTAGAATATAATTTAATTATTTTTTTACTTGTTACGTATTCAACCATATTAGCTGCATGTGTACCTATATCTCCCATACTTCCTGCTTTTCCTGATTTATTTGGATCTGTTCTCCATGATGCTTGTTTATTATCTGTTTTCTCTAAGCTTGAGGTCAACCAACCCTGAGGATATTCGACAGCAACTTTTCTTAATTTACCAATTTTCCCTGATGATATAATTGACTTTGCTTCTTTAACCATGGGATATCCAGTATATGTATGGGTTACAGCAAAAGGCAAGCTTGTTTCATTCACTTTTTTGACAAGTAATTCAGCTTGTTCTGTATCATATGTCATTGGTTTATCAATAATAACAGGAAAACCATTTTCTAAAGCTTTTAGCGCAGGATCAAAGTGAATGTGATTAGGCGTAACTATTGATACAAAATCAATTCTATCTTTTGAATCTAAGTTTGACTCCTTGAAAAACATTTCATCGTAAGATTTATATATCCTTTTAGGATCTATATATAAATTTTTTCCTGTTTCTAAAGAGTTATTAAAATCAGAGCTAAAAGATCCTGAAACTAATTCAATACAATTATCCAAATTTGCGGCGTTTCTATGTATTGCACCAATAAAGGATCCAATTCCCCCACCAATCATTCCCATTTTCAGTTTTTTCATTTTAGAAATTAATAATATTTTTTAAATGATAGTAATTAATTATAGAATAATTGATTCCTCAACTTTATTTCTATCTAATAAATAAAATTCTTTAAATAAATTAAACTCTTTATTCTTCCCCTTTTCTCTCTTAGAGTAAGATCCATCCTCATTTAATTCATAAGAATTACAATTATCCCTTAAATTATAATTTAATATTGTGATAGCCTCTTTTTTAATAAATTCTTCATTTATCTTAAATAAAGATTCTATCCTTCTCTTAAAACTTCTGATCATTACATCAGCACTTCCAGAATAAATAATTGGGTTTCCTCCATTGTGAAAATAGTATAGTCTACTGTGTTCCAAATAGTCACCAACAACTGATAAGACTTTAATATTTTCACTTAAGCCTTCTCTTCCTGGTCTAAGACAACAAATTCCTCTAACAATAAGACAAACTTTCACTCCACTATTACTGGCTTCATATAATTTGTTTATAACATCTTTATCTTGTAGAGAATTAATTTTAATACATATTTTCCCTTCTCCTCCAGAAAGAGAAGTGTCTATTTCTCCCTGAATTAGACTAATTATTTTATCTCTCATATATATTGGGGCGGTGATTAGATTTTCATAATCGTCAGGAACAGAATGGCCTGTAATTACATTAAAAAATTCTAAAGCATCTTTTGTATATTTTTGATTTGAGGTCATTAAACTTAAGTCGGTATATAATCGAGATGTGGTTTCATTATAATTACCAGTACCCATGTGTGCATAATTCTTTACTTTCTTTCCTTCTCTTCTTACAATTAATAAAAGTTTTGTATGTGTTTTTAATGATCCTATACCATAAATTACATAACAACCAGCTTTTTCCAATTTATATCCGTTTCTCAAATTATTTTCTTCATCAAATCTTGCCTTTACCTCAAAGAGAACAGATACGTGTTTTCCTTTCTCAGCTGCTTTCAATAAGGCATCAATTACACCTGAATTTTTTGCCGTTCTATATAAAGTAATTTTGATAGATAAAACATTTGGATCATCAGCAGCTTCATTTAGAAGCTTAATAACTGGGTCAAATGAGTTATATGGATGATGTAAAAACACATCCCTATCCGATAAGATCTCAAAAATACTTTTTTCATTGTCCCCCTCCATATCGATTGATTTAATAGGAGATGGATAGTTAGGCAATAATTCTGAAAATTCATTATAATCGATTATTTGATTTAAGGATGTATAATCTAATATAGTATTTGATTTCAACCTCATGATATTTAAATCATCAACCTTGAACCTTTCTTTCAAAGATTTTAATAGATAATCATCAAAAGACTTACTTATTTCTATTCGTACAACTCTACTAAATTTTCTGTCTTTCAGCTTTTGTTTTAGTTCCTCTAAAAAGTTTGTTTCAATATCTTCTGACTCTTCTAAAGTGAAATCACCATTTCTAATTATTCTAAATAAACTAACACTTTCAATTAGAACACTTCTAAAAAATTTATCAATATATTTTGAAATGATTTTTTCAATAGGAATAAAAAATATATTATCATCAATTTTATATTCAAAAAATCTTGGAAGATTAACAGGAATTTGAATAAATGATATTTTTTTCTTTTTTGAGGAATCCTTGGTCTTTGTAACTACTCCAAAAATCAAAACCTTATTCATCAAAATAGGAAAAGAATGAAGATTGTCAAAAACCATTGGGGTCAACATCGGAAAAATAGTTTTTTTAAAGTATTTCTTAGCCCTTTTCTGACCTTCTTCATCTAAGTTATCCAAGTTTCCAATGAAGATTTTTTTTTTATTTAATTCTGTAATTATCGTATCAGAGAAATATGTATTAAAATCATTAAAAAATTTCGAACATTGTTCAAGAAGAAATTCTCTAAATGGTTCTTCTCTCATTCCAGAATAATCTATCCTTTTTTTATTATTGTCTATGTAATTGTATAAACTACCAACCCTTATCTCAAAAAACTCATCAAAATTTGAAGAAACAATTGAAAGAAATTTAAGTTTATCTAATACACCTCGATTCTTATCTTTTACTTGATCTAGAACCCTATAATTGAAATTAAGCCAACTTAAATCTCGGCTAATTAAGTTACTTTGATTAATTATATTTGAATTCATTTAAGATTTTCCAGAACAGACATGACCTCTTTGACGTGTTTTCTTGATTCTTCTAGCAACTCTTTTTCTTCAGAATTTAAATCCAATTCAATTACCTTCTCAATACCATTAGAGCCTAATACCACTGGAACACCTAAATAACAATCGTCAATACCATACTCTCCATCTAACTTAACACATACTGGAAAAATTCTTTTTTGATTTTTAACTATAGATTCAACCATTTGTGCTGCCGCTGCACCAGGAGCATACCACGCAGAAGTTCCCATTAATTTTACAAGTTCACCACCACCAAATTTTGTTCTCTCAATTATCTCATCCAGTTTATTTTTACCTATCATTTCAGTAATAGGGATTCCTGAAACGGTTGTATATCTTGGTAATGGAACCATAGTGTCACCGTGACCACCTAATAATAAGGCTTGAATATCTTTAGGAGAAATATTAAGTTCTTCTGCAATAAAAGCTCTAAACCTTGCCGTGTCTAGTATTCCGGCCATACCCATAACTTTTGTTCTTTTAAATTTAGATGTTATATGTGCCTGGTATGTCATAACATCTAGAGGGTTAGAAACGATTATAATAATAGTATTGGGTGAATGTTTAATGATATTTTCAGTTACAGACTCAACTATTTTAGCGTTTGTACCAATTAAATCATCTCTAGACATACCTGGTTTTCTTGGTAAACCAGATGTAATTACAACTACATCGGAATCTTTTGTTAATTCATAATTATTAGTAGATCCAATAGTTCTAGTATCATAAAGATTAATTGGAGCTTTTTGAAAGATATCAAGGGATTTCCCCTCTGATAATCCTTCTTTAATATCTACCAGCACAACTTTGTTACATACTTCTTTTTGAGCTAAAACATCAGCGCAAGTAGCACCTACATTTCCAGCTCCAACAACTGTTACTTTCATATTTTATTTTTTTTGTAAAAGTAGATAATGAGAGATAAAGTTTGAATTTAAAATCAAAATATTTCAAACTCTATAACATTTTTTGTCATTTTATCGACTTTAAAGTTTTCATTAATCTGATGCTTTACCAACCAAATAATATTTTGATTAGAATCAACAATAACTAATTGATTCATTTTTTGTATTAGAGATACTTTTTTATCTGATAAGAAGCTAGATATTTTTTTACTTCCTCTCATCCCTAAAGGAACAAATTTTTCTCCAGATTTATAATTCCTTACTTCAATAGGAAATTTAATTTTATCAAAGTCTAATTGAGCACTTCTTTTTCTTTTATTTAATTTATACCTATCTATTGAATATTTTTCTATAGAAAATTCTGATGAGTTTACCGAAAAATTTTGAATTTTCTCGACTCTCAAGGATGTGATTTTTTCAGGTAAATCATTCATTATATAAAATGATTTTCTATCATTAATTAAAGTATATCTATCAGCAAAAAACTTTTTATTAGAATTGGTTTTAAGAGTATTTATAAAAAGAATAATCTGTGCATAATTATATCCAAATTGAGATAGATAATCCAATAAAATAATTTCAAAATTATCAATATCATAAATAAAGTTTTTCTTAACCTCAATATAGTTTTTTCTTCTTTTTACATATTTTTCTTTAAATATTTCAAGATGACTCTGAATAAGTTTATTAACTAAATCCATTCTTTTTGATGATTCTAAAATTGACTTTTTAAATGACGGATTAATTTTAGAAATAATAGGGATAAGTTTATTTCGAATCATATTCCTTGAATATTTATTTTCCTTATTTGTTTTATCCTCCCTCCATACTAATTTATTTTTTTTAGCATATTCTACTATTTCCATTTTTTCAACATTAATTAATGGTCTAATTATTTTATTATTAAAATGTGGTATTCCAATAAGTCCTTTGTAACCTGTAGTTTTTAATAAATTAAAAATAATAGTCTCATAGTTGTCATCACTGTGATGAGCTGTAACCAAATAATCTATAGAATTATCTCTCATTAAATTTTTAAACCAATTATATCTCAAATCTCTAGATGCCATTTGAATAGATATCTTATTTGATTTTGAGTACTTATTCGTGTCAAAAACTTTAGAGAAAAATTTAATTTTTTTATCGGAACAGATTTTTTTTACATGTAAAATATCTTTTTTAGCATCATTACCTCTTAAACTAAAGTCACATGAACAGACTGAAAAATTTAATTTTGATTTTATAAATAAGGATAATAAAACTATAGAATCAACACCTCCACTGACAGCAAGTAAAAATTTTATTTTAGGTGTATTTAATTTATTATCATCAATAAATGTTTTAAAATATTGTTCAACATTATTCGTTTTCATAATACAAAAATAAGTATTTGAAAATAGAGACATATAAATTAATTATCTATCTATTTTTACATAATGAAATTCAATTATTACTTTTTATTTTTTCTAACTCTAATTTCTTTTAATCTATCAGGTCAAAAAAAAGAGAAAATAACATATAAAGCTGACGAATTAAAATTTAGAAGAATAGATAAAGAACCAGTAAGGAAATTAATTGGCAATGTTATTTTTATTCAAGGTAATACAGAAATCAAGTGTGATTCTGCAAATTTTTATAATAGAAAAAACACTTTAGAGGCTTTTGGAAATATACTGATAACTAATTCAGACTCCTCAACTATAAATGCTGAACTATTAATTTACGATGGTGAAACTAAATCTGCAAAACTCAGAAAAAACGTAATTTATACTAAAGGAGATGAACAAATTAAAACAAATAATCTTGATTATTTTATCGATGAGAAAAAAGGATTCTTTTTTAATGAAGGTGAATTAAAAGACGAAACTAATACCCTGACTAGTAATAATGGAATTTTTTATGGCAACAAAGATTTATCAATTTTTTATGTTGATGTAGAGTTATTAGGAGAAGATTATAAATTAAATGCGGACTCAATGACTTACAATAGTACAACCAAAGAAGCTATCACATATGGATATACAGAAATTTTATCAGATGATAGTTTATATATTGAGTCACTTGGCGGTTCATTTACTCAAGATTCTAATAATTCAAGTTTAAACTCTAGTAAAATTGAAAGTGACGAATATATACTAGAAGCAGATTTTATAAATTTTGATGAAATAAACTCAATCTATTTTGCTCAAAATAAAGTTAAATTAAAAATTAAAAAAACAGATTATTATGTATTAGGTGATGAAGGTATTTATGATAGAGAAAATAATATAACAAAAATATATGGCAACGCTCTACTAAGGAAAAACATAGCTCAAGATACTTTCTATTTATCCTCAGATACAATTTTAGCCTTAGATAGTAAAAATGAAATGAACAAATTATTTGCTTATAATAATGTTAAGTTTTATAAAAATAATTTTATTGGAAAGACAGATTCTGTAGTGTTTTTTATTAAAGATTCTTTACTAGAAATGTATAATGATCCAATAATCTGGAATAATAATAATCAAATATCTTCTGACACAATCCAATTTAAATTAATTGATGATAAAGTTGACCAAATGAACCTTATTAGAAATTCATTTATTATTTCTAAAGATACATTAGGAAATTTTAATCAGATAAAAGGAAGAAATATGAAAGCTGATTTTTATGACAACGATTTCTTAAAAAGTATTGAAGTTTCGGGTAACGGAGAAACAATTTATTTTGGATTAAATGAGGAAACTAATTCAATTATTGGACTTAATTATATTGTATGTAGTGATTTGAAATTAAATTTTAATGAAAATGAAATTGAAAATATTATTTTTTATAGAAATCCAAAAGCAAAAATGATACCTCCCCATGAAATTAAAGAGACAGACCTGTATTTAAAGTCTTTTAATTGGAGAAATGACGAAACTCCAAATATTCAAGATGTAGTTTTTTATTTTAGAAAAAAGATATATTTGCGCAATGATTAAATATTCTAAATTTATATTAATCCTTACATTAATATTTGGACTTTCTTCTTGCAGCGAATATAGAAAAGTTTTAAAGACAGAGGGATATGAAAAGAAGCTAGACGCTGCAATGAAATATTACGAAGACGAAGAATATTTTAAAGCCAGCACATTATTTAAAGATATTAAGCCATTAGTTAAAGGTAGTGAAGAATCAGAAACTGTAGATTTTTATTTTGCATATAGTCTTTATAATCTCAAACAATATAGCTTGAGCTCAAAATACTTTAAAGGATTTATTGAACTATTTTCAAGGAGTGATAAAGTTACTGAAGCAGAATACTTATACTCAATATCTCTATATAAAGAGTCTCCTAATTCTAATTTAGATCAATCAAGTACAATTGAAGCTATTTCTGCTATTCAAAACTTTATAAATAAGTATCCATATTCAGAATATTCTTTTGAAGCAAATAAAATAATTGATGAGCTGCAAGTTAAATTAGAAACAAAAAATTTTGATAACGCAAAACAGTATTACAAAACAAGAAATTATAAATCAGCTATAATTGCACTTAATAATTTTGAAAATGATTTCCCAGACTCTTCCTTTAACGAGGAAGGTGCTTATTTAAGAATTCTTTCGCAATACCTAATTTCAATAAATAGCTTTGAAGATTTACAAGAAAAAAGGTTTAAAGAAACTATTGAATTTTATTTAAAGTTCGTAGATAAATATCCAACTAGTCCATTTTTAGCAGAAGCAGAAAAAATGTATGTTGAAAGTTTAAATTTATTAACTAAATTTGCAGAGTAAAAAATTAAAAGAATGAAGATAAAATCTAAAATCACAAATTTAAATGTAGATGAAATCGCATCTAAAACTGGAAATATCTACAAGTCAGTAAGAGTAATTGGTAAAAGAGCAAGACAGTTATCTGCTACTCAAAAAGAAGAGCTTAATGAAAAACTTGCTGAATTTGCATCAGATGTTGATAATTTAGAAGAGGTATTTGAAAACAGAGAACAAATAGAAATTTCAAGATATTTTGAAAGACTACCTAAATCAACAACTGTTGCATCTGAAGAGTTAGTAAATGATGAACTTTTTTTTAGAAATCCAGAAGAAGAGGAAGAGGATCTAAACTTAGATTAAATTTTACTCTTAATGTTGAGAATATTTATTATTGTTCTTTCATTATTTACTTCTCAAAAACTATTTTCTCAGGAACTCAACTCCAAAGTAATAATAAATACTGATAAGCTTCAATCATCCGAAGTTTTCATATTTGAAGAAATGCAATCTTCCATTGAGCAGTTCCTCAATAATAATATTTGGACAGAAGATAAATTTCAATCTCAGGAAAGAATAAATTGTAATTTTATTATAAATATTTTAAATGAACCATCTTCGAACTTATATGAAGCCACGGTTCAAATAGTTTCTTCTCGTCCTATATTTAATTCATCATATGAGAGTGTTTTATTAAATCATGGAGATAGAGAATGGGTATTTGAGTACTACCCTTCTCAAAATATAGAATACTCAGAAAATAGCTTTAATGATAATTTAACTTCTCTTCTTTCATTCTACGCATTTCTAATTATTGGTATAGATTACGATTCTTTCGAGAAATTAGGTGGAGAAGATTATTTCCAGAAAGCATGGAGAATTTTAAATGAATCACAAAACTCTGGTTATAAAGGTTGGGATCAATTTGGATCAAAACAGAATAGATATTGGTTGTGTGAAAATTTCTTAAATCCAGAATTTAAAAATGTTAGAAATGCATTTTATAATTATCACCTTAACGGCTTAGATTTATTTTATACTAAACCAGAAGAATCAAGAGAAACTATTTTAGAGAATATTATTATGATTAATGATATTAATTCTAAGAATTTTAATTCTACTATAATTAATTTATTTATAAATGCAAAAGCAGATGAAATAACAAACATATTTAAAGGTGCTTCGTTAAATCAGAAAAGGAATGCATTTAATATAATGAATGAATTGTCACCTTCTAACAGTGACCTATTCAATAAAATACTCCAGTAGAATGACAATCAAAGAAAAGCTGATTCCTAAATTTTTAAGAAAATATGTTTTTTATTACAGAGAACATGGATTTAAAAAAACAGTTAAAAAATTTGGATGGAAATTATTTGCTATAATATTTCTATATTATTTGATAAGAGACTCAATACTTTATATAATTATACCTTACTTTGTTTTAAAAGGGATTTTTTAATTTATTAATATGTTATTAAAAGGAAAAAAAGGAATTATATCAGGAGCATTAGACGAGAATTCTATAGCTTGGAAAGTTGCTGAAAAGTGTCATGAGGAAGGAGCAAATATCATACTTACTAATGCTCCAATCGCACTAAGAATGGGTAAAATAAATGAATTAGCAGAAAAATGTTCTACTGAAGTTATTCCAGCTGATTTAACTTCATTAGAAGATATAGAATTACTTTACGATAAAACATCAGAAAATCTAGAAGGAAAAATAGATTTCATACTTCATTCTGTAGGCATGTCGCCTAACGTTAGAAAAAATAAAGAGTATGGTGATTTAAACTATGATTGGATGATTAAAGCACTAGATGTATCTGCTATATCTTTCCATAAAATGATGCAAATTGCTGAAAAGAAAGGTGTTTTAAATGATTGGTCGTCTATTGTGGGATTATCATATATTGCCGCACAAAGAACATTCCCGTTTTACTCAGATATGGCTGAAGCAAAATCTTTATTAGAATCCATAACTAGAAGTTATGGTTACAGACTAGGAAAAAAATCAAAGACAAGAGTAAATACAATTTCACAATCACCTACCATTACCACTGCTGGCGCAGGTATTGAAGGATTCAATGCATTTTATAATTATGCAGAAAAAATGTCACCTCTTGGAAATGCTACTGCTGAAGAGTGTGCAAATTATTGTGTTTTTCTTTTTTCTGATATGAGTAAAAAAATCACCATGCAGAATTTATTTCACGACGGTGGGTTTTCAAATACGGGAATCTCTGAAGAGATTATTGATCAATTTAAATAATAATGCTCCTCTACCCGAATGCTAAAATAAATATTGGGCTAAATATTACTAATAAACTAAAAAGTGGATATCATGTAATTGAGTCATGTTTTTGTCCTGTATCACTTTATGATATTATTGAAATTAAAGAAAGTAATAGAAATAACTTAAGTATATCTGGAATTAAAATAGACGGGAAAAAATCAAATAACATTGTTAGCAGAGCTATTAATACATTTAATTCTGATAAAAAATTCAACATTCATCTTCACAAAAATATTCCTATCGGGGCTGGCTTAGGTGGAGGATCTTCTGACGGATCATCAATACTAAAATTTCTTAATAATAAATATCCAAAATATGATCAAGAAAAGCTGTTATCAGAATCAAATAAGATAGGAAGCGACTGTCCTTTTTTTATTTATAATAAAATAAAATATGTTACTGGTACTGGAGATATATTTGAAGAAATTAAAATAGATTTAACTAAAAAACAAATCATAATAGTTAATCCAAAAGTATCAATAAATACTGCAGAAGCTTTTCAGAATATTTATCCTAGTAAGCCAAAATATAATTTAAAAGAAGTTTTAGAAAATGAGAATTTAGAAAATTGGAAAAAATTTTTGAAAAACGATTTTGAAAATTATGCATTTTCAAAAGTAAAAATCCTTAAAAAAATTAAAGATCATCTAACAAAAGTTGGGGCAAAATATGTAAGTCTTTCAGGTAGTGGATCATGTCTATATGGAATTTTTAATATAGAAGATTTAGATGAAACTGAAATTAATTTCAGTTATTACTCTGTCAAAGCATTAGCTTAGAAGTGATTCCATCCCTCTGACTCCATATTTATTTCTTGACCATTTTTTGAAACTAAAATTCTTTTTTTATTTTCAGTAAAGTGACCTAGTGGAGTAATATCTATACCTTCTAATTTTAATTTATCAAAATCAGAAATGGATAAAGAAAATAATAATTCATATTCCTCTCCTCCATTTAAAACAGCATCTAAATAATTAACACCTAACTCCTTAGATGATGAAAGAACATCTTTATGTATGGGTAATTTTTCCTCAAAAATTTTAAATCCCAATTTTGATGCATTAGCTATATGAAATAACTCCGATGATAAACCATCAGATATATCAATCATAGAATTAGGTTTTATATTATTTAAATTAAAGAAATCAATTATATCCTTTCTTGCTTTAGGTCTTAATTGTTTTTCCACTAAATCCTTATATTTTGATAATGAAGGTTGATTACTTGGATCTTTTAAAAAATTTTTTTTCTCTCTTTGTAAGATTAAAAGACCTAAATAAGCTCTTCCTAAATCACCTGAGATACAAATTAAATCCTCAGAAAGTGCTCCATCTCTTTTAGAGATATTATCATTATCACAATATCCAACAGCAGTACATGAAATTGTTAGACCTGATAATGAAGAGGTAGTATCACCTCCAATTAAATCAATATTGTGTTCTTCGCACGCAAATTTTACACCATCATAAAACTCATCAATCGCTTCAACTGAAAATTTATTACTTATTGCAATATTTAAAATTATTTGACTGGGTAATGCATTCATAGAATAAATATCAGATAGATTTACTATCACAGACTTATAACCAAGGTGTTTTAAGGGTGTATAAGATAAATCAAAATGTATTTTTTCTATTAACATATCGGATGAGAGTAATACAAGATCTTTTCCAGATCTAATTGCTGCCGCATCATCTCCAATACTAATAACAGTTGATGATTTTTTTTTCTTGAAATTTGACTTAATCTTATCAATTATTCCAAATTCTCCTAACTCGTTTATTTCAGTTCTATTCATCAATAATTATTTCAAAATATATATTTAAATATATAATTTTGTTCAGAAATATATATTTATGATCAAAGTTACTGACAAGGCAGCAAAAAAACTTAAAGAATTAAGAGAATCAGAAAACTACTCCTCTGACCACAATGTTAGAGTAAAAGTTAAGAGTGGTGGTTGTTCGGGTTTACAATATGATCTTAACTTTGATAATATAATATCTGATAAAGATGATTATTTTGAAGATAATGGATTGAAAATTATTGTAGATAAAAAAAGCTTATTTTATCTTCTCGGCACTGAATTAGATTTTAGTGATGGTCTAAATGGTAAGGGGTTTCAATTCAATAACCCTAACGCAAATAGAACATGTGGATGTGGAGAGAGTTTCTCTTTATAAATCAATATGCTCTGCTTTTAATCCCATCACAATAATTCATAAAAGCTCTGTTTGCAACTTTATTTCCTCCAAAAGTTGGGTATTCTCCAGTAAAATACCAGTCACCTAAATGATTAGGACAAGCTTTATTTAAATTTTCAATTGTTTGATAAATAATCTTAAGTTCAGATTTAAATCCTTTAGGTTTAACTATTTCAGAAATTGAATCAGATATCTCTTCATATGAATAAAGATCATATAACTCTTTTACATGATTGATTGGACTTTTAGATGTTAGAGATTTTTTACACTTATTATAAATATCCTTTAACAACTTTTCTTTTTTATCCAGTTTGATTAATCTAATAAGACCTCTAAAAGCAACAAATTGATTCATCTTGCTCATGTCTATACCATAACAATCAGGGTATCTAATTTGTGGAGATGATGAAACAAAAATTACTTTTTTAGCTTCAAGAGATGACAATAATGTCAAAATACTTTTCTCAAGTGTTGTTCCTCTAACTATTGAATCATCAATTATAACTATTGAATCCTTATTCTTTTTTACTACTCCATAGGTTGTGTCATAAACATTAGAGACAAGTTCATTTCTGCTATTATCATCAGTAATAAAAGTTCTCATTTTCACATCTTTACTAACTAGCTTTTCAATTCTTGTCTTTAAATTTATTAACTCTTCATGATTACCATCAAATGATTTTTTATCAATAAAAATTTCTTTCTTCTTAGCGGTAAGATAATCTTTTATTCCATCTATCATACCATAGAAACAAGTCTCAGAGGTATTAGGAATATATGAAAAAATTGTGTTTTTTAAATCATTATTTATTGATTCAAAAACTTGAGGTAAAAGTAATTTTCCAAGCTTTTTTCTTTCATTATATATTTCAGGATCATTACCTCTAGAAAAATAAATTCTTTCAAAGGAACAAGCTTTATTTTCTTTAGGCTCTATAAATTCTTCAATTTTATAGTTTCCTACTTTATCTACAATTAAAGCATTTCCTCTTTTCAACTCTTTAATTTCATCAAATTCACATCCAAAAGCAGTTTTTATTGGTGGTCTTTCACTGGTACCTACAATAACTTCATCATTCACATAATAATACAAAGGCCTTATCCCGTTGGGATCTCTAGCAACAAAAGATGAACCATGGCCTATCATTCCTGCTAATGCATATCCTCCATCAAAATCTTTAAATGAATTTTGTAAAATATTACATACATCTAATTCTTCTTCAATTTTTAATGAAATATCTTTTTTAGATAAAGAATCAGAATATTTATTATATATCCTATTATTCTCTTCATCCAAAAAATGTCCAACCTTTTCCAATATTGTAACAGTATCAGATTTTTCTTTTGGACTCTGACCAAGGTCAATTAACACATTGAATAATTCATCTAAATTGGTCATATTAAAATTTCCAGCAAATATTAAATTTTTTGATTTCCAATTATTTTGTCTAAGTGTAGGAGCACAATTTTCAACTGAATTGCCTCCAAAAGTTCCGTATCTAAGATGACCTAACCATAATTCACCAGTAAAAGCAATATTCTCTTTGATCCATTTCTCCTCTAAATTATAATTAGGATTTTCTTTAGCTTTAATAAATTTCTTATTGATTTTATTAAAAATATCTTGAATAGAATCTTTTTTAACAGACCTATATCTACTAATATATCTTTTCCCAGGACTTAAGTTAAGTTTTAGTGATGCAACACCAGAGCCATCTTGACCTCTGTTCCTTTGTTTATGCATCATAAGAAACATCTTATTTACAGGATATGTTGGTGTTTTATATTTATCAATAAAATATTGAATTGGTTTTCTTAACCTTAAATAAGCAATCCCACATTCATGCTTAATCTTGTAACTCATCCGTAAATCTCTAATTTTATTTTCTTAGAATCAAAACCTTGTTCCTTTAAATTTAATCTTGCCTCTTTAATCATATCTCTCCAACCACATAAATAAAATGTTGGATTTTCTAGAACATTGTTTTTAACTAAATTCAAGTATTGATCATGAACATAACCGGTCTCTCCATCCCACTTCTCTCTAGACAGAACAGGGATATATTTAAAGTCTTTAATTGATTTTTCATAAGCATTCATTTCATCTTGGCATAAAATATCATTTTTAGTTCTTGTTCCAAAAATCAAATAAATTTTTTTGTGTGATGTGTTTTGTAATGGAATACTCTGCAGAATGCTTCTAAATGGTGCAAGACCAGTTCCTGTACAAATAAATAATAAATCTCCCTCTATTTCCTCTGGCAAAATAAATTTACCAAGAGGACCTTTAATTTCTAGTTCATCACCAGCTTTGGCATTTTCAAAAAGATGCTCAGTCATTTTACCACCATCTAATTTTACTATCAGTAGTTCAAAAGATTCTATAGCAGAATTATAGGATGCTATTGAATAACTCCTTACTAAATCATTAATTTTTATTTGTACAAATTGTCCTGGCTTGAAAGCAAATTTGCTTTCAGGTTTAATTACAAATTTCCAGGTTAAATCTGTTTCTTTAATTATATTTGATAGAGTTGCTTTTATCCACATTTTAAAAATGAAAGAGCAAATTTAATCTCTTAAGTATTAAAAAAAAACTTATTGTACTTTTCAAAGAATTTGCTTATAAAATTGGCAAAATTTCTTCAAAAATGGAGGTTTTAAAAAGTCAATAGATAAAAATATTTTTTTAATTAAAAAAAAGAATTAATATTTGACTCCCTATTTTAATAATAGCAATTATTTATAAACCACTAATCTAAAAATAAATGCACTTAAAGCATTGGAAAAATTGTTTGTCCATTATCAAGAAAAAAATCAATGCACAAAGCTATGTGACATGGTTCAAACCTATTGTACCAAAAAGTTATTCAAATAAAACTCTAACATTAGAAGTTCCAAATCAATTTTTCTACGAGTGGATAGAAAATCATTACATTGAATTATTAAACGAAGTGGTTGTTAGTGTACTTGGTGAAAAAGGCAAAATACAATATGAAATTTCACTAATTGAAAATGAAGAAGGAGAAATTAAAGAAAAAGATTTTAAAGCTTCACCACAGAAATCTTCAAGTTTTAATAATTTAAATAGAAACTTTAGATTTAAAAGTTTTATTTCTGGAAAATGTAATAGCGTTGCCAAGGCCGCTGGTAAAAGAATATCTCAAAATCCAGGTGATAATCCATTTAATCCTTTAATGGTATATGGTGGAGTTGGGCTAGGGAAAACACACCTAATCCAATCAATTGGAAATAAGATATCTAAAAAATTAGAGTCAGCAGTTTATTATGTCACCTCTGAAAAATTTGCTAACCAATTTATTGATGCACTTAAAGAAAATAGATTAAAAGACTTTATACATTTTTATTCTAATATAGATTGTCTAATAATTGACGACGTTCAATTTTTTAAGGGTAAGGAAAAAACTCAAGAAGTGTTTTTTCATATATTCAATCAATTAAATTTAAATGGCAAACAAATAATCTTAGCTGCGGATAAATCTCCAGTAGAATTAGATGGATTAACTAAAAGATTGGTTAGTAGATTTAAATCTGGATTAACTGTTGAACTTGAAAAACCAGATTATCAGACTAGGCTAGATATCTTAAATCATAAAATAAAAAATGAACAATTAAAAATTGACTCAGAAGTAATTGAATATATAGCTTTCCAAGTTGACACAAATATAAGAGAACTTGAAGGTGTACTTGTTTCTATTCTTGCACACTCAACAATTTCAAAACAAAATATTGATTTGACTTTAGCTAAATCAATCATCTCGAAAATAGTTAAGGATACTAATAGAGAAATTGATATAAAATATATTCAAGAAATTGTATCTAAGTTCTTTAGTATTAGTATTGAAGACATGAAAGATAAAGCTAGAAATAAAGAAATTGTTATTGCCAGACAAGTCGCTATGTATTTTTCAAAAGATTTTACAAATAATTCATTAAAATCAATAGGCTTCCATTTTGGAGGTAGAGATCACAGTACTGTGATTCATGCAGTTCAATCTGTGAATGATATGATTGACACTGACAATATCTTCAAAAAAAATATTGAGGAGATCAATAGAAGAATTTCTGTAGGATAATTTTCCAATTTATATATTTCAATAATTTTTTGCATATTTGGATACTGCAAATTAGCCATGATATCAAGCTTAATTCTTAAAATTTTAAATATTTATAAGTTTTTTGATAGATCATTTTCTATAAAAAACAAAACCCAAAAAGAAGCAAATAAAATACAATTAGAATTGCTTAAAGACCTTGTATCTAAATCAAAAAATACAAGGTTTGGTTCCGATCATAATTTTAGAAGTATTAATAATTACTTAGAATATAAAGAGAAAGTTCCAGTGAGAGATTATGAGAATATTAAGGAATATATTGAATTAGTCAGAAATGATGGCAATAATATTCTTTGGCCTGGTAAGCCTCTTTATTTTGCCAAAACATCAGGAACAACATCAGGAACTAAATATATTCCTATAACTAAAGAATCATTAAAGAATCAAATAAATTCTGCAAGTTATTTATTATTAAGTTATTTGAATGAAAAAAAATCATTGAAAGCAATTGGAGGTAAAGTTATGTTTATTTCTGGCTCTCCTAATTTAGATGAAAAGAATAATATTAAAATTGGAAGGCTTTCTGGAATTGTAAACTATCATGAACCATCATATTTAAAACATAAGATATTACCATCTAAGGAGACAAACAGTATTGAAGATTGGGAAGAAAAAATTAATAAAATAGTAGATGAGACAATAGGTCAAGACTTAAGAATATTGGGTGGCATACCTCCTTGGGTTCAGATGTATTTCGATGTCCTAACTAAAAGAACTGGTAAAAAAGTTAAAGATGTTTTTCCAAACCTTGAGCTATTATGTCACGGAGGAGTAAATTTTGAACCATATAAAAAAAATCTTTTTGATAGTATAGGTAAAAAGATAAATACATTAGAAACTTTTCCTGCTTCTGAAGGCTTCTTCGCTTACCAAAATTCTACTAATGATGATAGCTTAATTCTTCAAATAAATTCAGGTATATTTTATGAGTTTATAGAATTAAAAAATCTAAGTAGTAAAAATCCAAAGAGAATCATGGTTGGTGATGTGAAGCTGAATAAGAACTATGCATTAGTTCTTTCAAGTGATGCTGGATTATGGTCTTATTTAATAGGCGACACAATTAAATTTACAAGTTTAAATCCATTAAAAATTAAAGTTACTGGCAGAACTAAACAATTTATTTCTTCTTTTGGAGAGCATGTAATTGTTGAAGAGGTAGAAGAAGCTTTAAAAAAAGCTTGTGAAGTATTTAAGGAAACTCAAATTATAGAATTCACAGTAGGGCCAAGGATAAAAAAATCAAAAGGAAAATCCCAACATGAATGGTTAATCGAATTTAAAAAATTACCTAAAAATTTAAATTTATTTGAAAAAGAAATTGACTTAAATCTTCAAAGGTTAAATTCTTATTATGAAGACCTAATCAAAGATGGAGTATTGAGCACTTTAAAAATTAAACCACTTAAAAGAAAATCATTCATTAATTTTATGAAATCAAAAGGTAAGCTTGGCGGACAAAATAAGGTTCCAAGACTATCAAATGATGATAACCTTATAAATGAAATAATAAAATCTCAATAATTTGAAAAAAGTTGCAATATTAGGTTCTACTGGTTCTATAGGAACTCAAACTTTAGAGGTTATTTCTGATAACAAAAATATTTTTGAGGTAGAATTATTAACTGCTTTTTCAAATCATACTTTATTAATAAATCAAGCTTTATTACATAAACCAAAAGCAATAATTTTTGGTGACAGATCAAAAGAAAAAGTTATATTGAATAGTTTAAAAAATGAGGAAATTGAAATTTATTTTGGAGAGGAGTCATTAAATAATTTTTTAAACTATTGTAATCCTGATATTGTTTTAACTGCACTAGTTGGAAAATCTGGTCTTATCCCAACAATTAATACTATTAAAAAAGGTATTGATCTTGCCTTAGCAAATAAAGAAACACTTGTTGTTGCGGGTAGTATTATCAATAAACTATGTAAAGAGAAAAAAGTAAATATTTATCCGGTTGATTCTGAACATTCTGCAATTTTTCAATGTTTAGTTGGTGAGAGTAGAGACACAATTGATAAAATAATTTTAACAGCTTCAGGAGGCCCTTTCAGAAATAAAAAGTTAAATGAGTTAAAAAACATATCTAAAAAAGAAGCATTAAACCATCCCAACTGGGAGATGGGAGAAAAAATAACAATTGACTCATCAACACTAATGAATAAAGGGCTTGAAGTTATTGAGGCAAAATTCTTATTTGATATAGATATACAAAAGATAAAAGTTGTTGTTCATCCTCAATCTATAATTCATTCTATGGTTGAATTTAATGACGGTTCAATAAAAGCTCAATTAGGAGAGCCTGATATGAAATTGCCAATTCAATATGCACTTTTTTCAGGTAAAAGATTGAAAAATAAATTTACTCATTATGACTTTATTAAAAATAATACTTTAACATTTGAAGAGCCATGTCTGAAAACTTTTAATAATTTAAAGTTAGCTTTTGATGCAGGAAAATTAGGTGGAAATGCTCCCTGTATTTTAAATGCCTCAAATGAAATCGTAGTGGATGCTTTTTTAAATGAAAAAATAAGGTATTTAGATATGACAAAAATTATTGAAGATTCTTTAAATAAAATATCATATATTGCATCCCCAAATCTAGATCAGTTAATTGAAACTGATATAGTAACTAGAAAGTATACATTAGACAAAATAAATAAATTATAATATGGATGGTTTGATAATGGCAGCTCAGATGATTCTTGCACTATCTATTATTGTTGGAATTCATGAATTTGGTCATCTCTTGACTGCTAAGTTATTTGGCATGAGAGTTGAAAAATATTTTATTGGTTTTCCACCTAAGATATGGAGCTTTAATTACAAAGGAACAGAATATGGACTGGGTTCAATACCTCTTGGTGGTTTTGTGAAAATATCTGGAATTATAGATGAATCGATGGATACTTCCCATATAAATAAAGAACCTGAATCATGGGAATTTAGATCAAAACCTGCTTGGCAGAGATTAGTTGTTATGCTTGGAGGCATTATATTCAATATAATAACAGGTTTAATTATTTTCACCATAATTACATTTAATAATGGAGAGACATATTTATCAAAAGACGAAATTAATAAAAATGGAATCTTAGCATTAGAATTAGGTTTAGAAGCAGGATTTAAGACAGGAGATAAAATACTTTTAATTAATGATAAAGAATGGGAAAGAGATGCAGAATTATTTGATCCTAATTTATTTTTTGATGATAATTCTACATTTACTGTGTTAAGAGATAATCAAGAATTTAAAATTACTATACCTGACAATTTTATCAATAAAATGAATAGTAGAGAAGCTATGTCTTCTTTCATAAAAGCAAGAACACCATTTTCTATTGACAGTGTTTACAGCAATGCACTAAAAGCTGGGCTGACAAAAGGAGATAAAATCATAAAGGTGGATGAAACCTTCATCATTGATTTATATGAATTAAAAACAATACTTGAAGAAAATAAAAGTTCTATAATACAGGTTACAATTAATAGAAATAATAATCTAATTGATAAGGTTGTGGAAATTTCTAATGATGCTACTATCGGCATAAAAGTATTACCTGAGCCTCTAACCTTTTCTCAAAGAAAATTTAATTTTAATGAGTCTGTAATTATTGGAACTCAAAAGGCATTTGGAACTGTTTTTTTAAATATTAGAGCTTTTGGAAAGATGTTTTCAGGAGATATTGATCCATCTAAAAATTTAAGTGGTCCTATAGGAATTGCGCAAATATTTGGATCAGAATGGGACTGGGGTAATTTTTGGAGGATTGTTGGACTTCTTTCAATGGTTCTTGCTTTCATGAACCTCTTACCAATTCCAGCATTAGATGGAGGTCACGCTACTTTTATTTTATATGAGATGATTTCTGGAAAAAAACCTACTGAAAAGTTTTTAGAATATTCTACGAGATTTGGAGTTATAATTTTGCTAGGTTTAATGTCATATGTTATTCTAAATGATATCTATAAATTATTTATTTAATAAATTAAAATTTATATTTTTTCTTGAATTAATATTCATTCAGTTTTATCCAATAAAAACTTATTCTCAAGAAGAATTCTTAAACTTCATAGAAATTACTGATAACTCTAAAATCAATGCATTAGGAGGAAATAATATTTCATCAGAACATAATTATTTTTTATTGAATCCATCTCTTACAAATGATAGATCTATATCATTAAATTATTTGAATTATATATTAGATATTAATTCTTCCAGTATTTTATATTCAGATAGTTCTAAATTTTTAGGAAATTATGGAGTTGGAGTTAAATACTTTTCTCATGGAAAATTTGAAGGCTATGATATTTCAGGCAATTATAATGGAGATTTCTATCCAAAAGAATATTTAATTACATTCAATAAATCATATAAATTATCAATGTTTTCTATTGGAACTAATTTAAAATATTTTTATTCTAAGTTATATGATAAATCTAATTCTGGAATGATAGTAGACATTGGAGCAGATTTTTCACCGCTTCCAACTAAAGATTTAAGATTAGCCTTAGTTTTTTCTAATATTGGATTTTTATTGGGAGAAAATCAAATGATTATACCTTCTAATTTTAAATTTGGAACGTCATTTAAACCAGAATATATGCCTCTTAGATTTTCATTAACTTATATATATTCTCAAAAAAATTATGAAAAAGAAAACTTTTCTTTTGGAATAGAAGTTCTATTATCAAAATATATGAATGTATTAATAGGGTATAATTTCAAAAATGATAAGGGATTTAAATTAAATAAATCTGAAAAGCTTAGAGGTATTTCATATGGATTAGAATTAATATTAAAAAGGTTTGAATTAAACTATTCTAGGTTAATTTTGAATTCTATATCAAACTCAAATAATATATCTATTAATTATAAACTTAAAAGAAATTAATTTTAATTATGAAAAAGATTAAAAACATGACTCCACAAGAAATTGTCAATGAATTAGATAAATATATTATTGGCCAAGCAGATGCAAAAAGAAATGTTGCTATAGCATTAAGAAATAGATGGAGAAGAATGAACGTTGAAGATGAAATTAAGAATGAAATTATACCAAATAATATATTAATGATTGGAGCCACAGGGGTTGGAAAAACTGAAATTGCAAGAAGATTAGCAAAACTATCAGATGCTCCATTTACTAAGGTTGAAGCATCAAAATTCACTGAAGTTGGTTACGTGGGAAGAGATGTTGAGAGTATGGTAAGAGATTTAGTGGAACAATCAGTAAATCTTGTAAAACTTATAAAAAAAGAAGAAGTTAAGTTAAAGGCAGAGGAAAGTGTTAATAATTTAATTTTAGATATTCTAATTCCTCCTATCAATAAAGTTCAATCAAATATCAATTTAAGCCTGGAGAAAAATAGAAATAATGAGGACAAAGAAATAAATGAAAAAACTAGAGAAAAATTTAAAGAAAAAATAAATAGTGGAGAGTTAGATGATAGAAAAATAGAGATAACTGTTCAAAAACCATCAAACTCCGGAATAGGTATGGTTGGCGGAGGTATGATGGATGAATCATCTATGATTAATCTCCAAGATATGATTAGTAACATGATGCCAAAAAGAAATAAAAAAAGAAAAGTTTCTATTGGTGAAGCAAAGAAGATTCTTCTAGAAGCAGAAGTTTCAAAACTAATTGACATGGATGAAGTGAAGGATGAAGCTATACAAAAGGCTGAAAATACAGGTATCATTTTTATTGATGAAATAGATAAAATTAGTGGTAATTCTAAGAAAAGTGGAGGTCCTGATGTAAGTAGAGAAGGTGTACAAAGAGATTTATTGCCAATTGTTGAAGGAACATCTGTAACTACAAAATATGGCGTTATAAAAACTGATCATATTCTATTTGTAGCAGCAGGCGCATTTCATTTATCTAAACCTTCTGATTTGATCCCCGAGTTACAAGGAAGATTTCCTATAAGAGTTGAATTAGATAATCTAACACAAGAAGATTTTCTTAAAATATTATCTGAACCTAAAAATTCTCTTACCAAACAGTATACGGCCTTAATCAAATCCGAGGATGTTGAAATTATTTTCAATAAGGATGCATTAGAAGAAATATCTAATAAAGCATTTATTATTAACTCAGAAATTGAAAATATTGGAGCAAGAAGACTTCATACAGTTATGAGTAAATTATTAAATGAAATTTTATTTGATATACCTGAGAAAATTGGACCAAATGCTAAAGTTGTAATAACCAAAAAAATGGTTCAAGAAAAATTAGACTCAATAACGCAAAATAAAGATCTTAGTGAATATATTCTATAGTTTATAATCTTTTGGAAATTTTATCCAACTAGGATTTAAATCCTTTATTTTATCAATTTCTTTCCAATTATCTATAAAAAAATCAAAAATTACTATTCCTGTAGTTGGAAGATTATATAATCTAATATTTGAAAAATAATTTACTAAATAGGTTAATCCTGGATTATGTCCAATTACCATTAATTTATTAATTATGTTATCTACTTTTTTTAATTTATTAATGATAGTCTTATAGTCTGCATGATATAGCTCATCTTCATACTTAATCTTATTTATATTTATTTTATCAATAAAAAACTTTGAAGTTAGGACAGTTCTATTGGAAGAACTTGAAAGTAGTAAATCTACTGATGATAAGTTCTCAAGCAATTTTCCTGACATTAAATCACCATCATTCATGCCTCTATTATTCAGCGGTCTATCAAAATCCGATAGTCTCATGTCTGACCAACTAGATTTACAATGCCTTACTATTATTAATTTTTTCATATTTAAAAATTACTCGAATTTGATATCAGTCATACATTTAAAATGTCCAGCAGGACATTTAGATAAACCTATTTTAGTGCATGGTCTACAATCAAGTTTATTATTTTGAATTACAGAAAATGAAGTTTTATATGGATAAAATCCTAAATTAGGATGAGTTGAACCAAAAATAGCAACAAGATTCTTATTAAGAGCAGCTGCAATATGCATAAACCCAGTATCGTGTGAGTAAACCATTTTAGATAGTTTCAATACCGATGCTGATTCTGATATAGAAAGCTTCCCACAATAGTTAAATATTTTTGTTTTTTTGTTTAGTTTAATTGGAACCTGAGAGGCTTTTGAATAATTGAAAAAACTCTCTATTTGATTACTAGATTCTATCTCATCTCTTCCTCCTACTAAAACTATAGGACCATTTATTTTATCACATAACTCTATTAGTTTATTAGGTGGTAATCTTTTAGTAAAATGTTTTGCTCCTACAATAACTACCGTAAAATTATTGTTTTTAATTCCAGGTAAGGTTTTAACTTTTTTAAATGATGTTTCATCAATATAAAAATCTAAACCATCTCCATCATCAACAATATTAAGTTTAGACAAGCAATTAATATATGAATTAGTAATATGATTAATTCTAAGTGGTATTTTAAAATTTGTAAATAACCACCTTTTAATAAATTGTTTTTTATATGTATAAGATGGTTTTCCTAATTTAAATTTTATGTAGTTAGACCTAAGATTGTTATGAAGATCAATTATCAGATCATAATTTTCATTTTTAAGTTTTGAAATAACTTCAAATAAGTTATCATTAAACTCTATTACCTTATCAACATTTATATTATAATTATAGATAGAACAAAAATCCTTTTTAGTGATAAAGTGTATATTCGATTTTGGAAATTTTTTTTTAAGTAATCTAGGGATAGGTGTAGACAAAACTATATCTCCTAGAGAGGATAACCTTATTATCAAAATTTTCATAATATCGTTTTTTTCTATGTTTCCGTTTAAATTTTTGAAATCTCAAAGCAATTTAGACAGTATAGTTTATCAAAAAAAACGAATTCAGTTTGAAATAAAAGAATTAGATAGAAATTTTTATGTAAAATCAAACAAAGACAATTTGATTTATATAAAAGATATTGAAACAGGTAAAAATTTAAATTGGGAAATGAAAATTTATGATCGAAATTTAAATTTACTTAAAGACACATTATTTGAATTAGATAGATCATATGCGATACTTAAAATTTATTCTGACAACAGAAAATATGAGATTATTTTTAAAAAAAACTATTCCAATGAAAAGGAATATTTACATCTTTTATATGATTTAGAGTCAAATAATATAAAAATTGAGAAAATTAATCTTCCCTTAAGTGTAAAAATTAATAATGTACTTTTCTACAATGAGTCCATTATATTTTTTGGAAATCTTAAAAATGGTAAAAGCTTAATTGGAATTTATAATCTAATAACACGTCAACTAAATAATATTTATGAGTATCTATATTATGAAAATGATATTATCAATATATTTAAAAATAACAATAATTCATTTTATGTTTTAATTTCAAATAGAGGAAAGGCTGGAAATAATATTATAGAAAGAAAAGTTTATAATTTAAGAGGCGAAGAGATAGATTTTTATGCAATTAAGTCCGATAATCATTCAATAATTGAATCAAAAGTTTTTACCGAAAATACTAAAGAAATCTACTTATCATTATTTGGAAATAAAAACTCAAAAGAGGCAAACGGAATACAAATAGACTTTGTTGAAGATAAAATTCTAAAACATAAGAAAAAAATTTATTTTTTAGAAATTAAATCAATATCAAATTTTTTCAAAGAATTTAAAAAAGATCTGGGCAGAAAAATTGAGAGACAAGAGATTAATAAAATAAAATTAGGTTATGAATTATATATTGACACTTTATTTGTTTTTGAAGATGAATTACATTTTTCTATTGAAAGTATAAAACCAAATTTTAATAATGATGGTTTTAGTAATTACTCATATATGCCTTTCTATAATACCTACTCTGGAAGATATGATAATAAAATAAATCCAAAGTTTGGAGGCTATACTCATGATATAAATTTTTATTTAACAACAGACAATAAAGGAAATATCATATCATCATTAGTATCCCCTATTGATAATCTAAATACATTTTATAAATCTTCATATAAAAACTATATTTTAAATGATAACAGTTTAATTGAATTTTATGTAAATAAAGGTGTAATTAATATTATGAAAAAAGGGTTTAATAATAATTTGAAATATGATAGTAAAATTAATTTACAAAGTAATGATAATGATATCATAATTAAAACTGAGACAAATCCTGAAGGTACATTCTATTGGTATAAAAACAATTATTATTCATATGGTGTACAAAGACTTAAAAAAAATAAAAGAGTTTTTTTTATATCTAATTTTGAAATTAATAGATAGATACTTAGTTATTTCTAAATACAATTTATATTTGTAAATAAATGACGAACAAATCTCGATTGTTTAATAAAGAAAGATTAGAAATAACAATCAATCGTCTTTGTCATCAGCTAATTGAAAATCATAATAATTTTGAAAATACAGTTCTTATCGGCCTCCAGCCAAGAGGTATTTATTTTTTAGATAGAATTAAAAAAAACATCAATAATATTTTAAATAAAGAAATAGAAACCGGTATTCTTGATACTACTTTTTATAGAGATGACTTCAGGTCAAACGAAATTCCTAAAGCAAGAGAAACTTTAATTCCATTCTTAGTTGATGATAAAAATGTTGTAATCATAGATGATGTTCTTTTTACTGGCAGGACTGTTAGATCTGCAATGGAAGGTATAATGAATTTTGGAAGACCAAATAAAATTGAGCTTTTAGTATTGATTGATAGAAAATATACTAGAGATATCCCAGTTGAGCCAACATACTGTGGAATTAAAATTAATACCATTACCTCAGATAGAATAGAAGTTAATTTGGCTGAACAAGGTTTTGATAAAGATAATATTTGGATAATTAATAAATAAATGGATAAACTATTATCAAAAGATTTATTAGGAATAAGAAATTTATCAGTTGAAGAAATTAAACTAATTTTTGATACAGCAGATAAGTTTAAAGAAGTATTAAATCGACCTATTAAAAAAGTTCCCTCTCTAAGACATCTTACTATTGCTAATGTATTTTTTGAGAATAGTACTAGAACCAAACTTTCATTTGAATTAGCTCAAAAAAGACTATCTGCTGACATAATTAACTTTTCATCCTCAGTAAGCTCAGTAAAAAAAGGAGAATCCTTACTAGATACAATTAACAACATATTAGTTATGAAAGTTGATATGATAGTTATGAGACATCCAAATCCTGGAGCACCTCATTTTGTAGCTAAAAATATTGACGCATCAGTAGTAAATGCAGGTGATGGAACTCATGAACATCCTACACAAGCTCTTTTAGACTCTTATACAATTAGAGAAAAGCTTGGAAAAATAAAAAATAAAAAAATTGCAATAATTGGAGATATAGCTCACTCAAGAGTTGCTATTTCAAATATATATGCACTTCAAAAATTAGGAGCTAAGGTAATGCTATGTGGACCAAGTACATTAATACCAAAATATATAAGCTCAATGGGTGTTCAAATTGAAAATAATATAGAAAATGCATTAAAGTGGTGTGACGTAGCAAATGTTTTAAGAATTCAATTAGAAAGACAAAAAGATAAATTTTTTCCATCTTTAAGGGAATATAGTTTATACTACGGAATAAATAAAAAACTACTAGAAAAAATAAATAAGGATATTGTGATTATGCATCCTGGTCCTATAAATAGAGGTGTAGAATTAAATAGTGATGTAGCAGATTCTAATAACTCAATTATTTTAGATCAAGTAGAGAACGGTGTAGCAATTAGAATGGCAGTAATGTATTTACTATCATTGAATAAAGTCTAATGCTAATTCTATCCTACTTACTTCTATCTATTTTAGCAATTATCCTGTTGAGTGCAAAATTTAAACTAAATCCTGCTATTAGCTTATTTATTGGTGGTATTATACTCGGACTTTTATTGAAGATTGGATTGTTAGAAACTTTAACTTTTCAGGTTATGGGTTTAATTAATTCATTAAAAGGAATTGGCTTAATCATTTTTTTTAGTTGTATTATAGGGCAAATTTTAAAAGAATCAAATTCGATTAAAAGATTTGGAAATATAATTCTTAATTCTTTTCAAAATAAATCTTTATTTTCTCTAAATATTCTAGGGCTTCTAATAGGAACTGTTGTTTTTTGCGATTCTGCCTTTTTAATATTAAATGGTATATCTAGATCAATAGCATCTTCTTCATCTCTTTCACTATCAAGTTTGAATCTATCTTTATCTGGAGGATTATATTCTTCACATACCTTAATACCACCTACTCCAGGTCCCATAGCAATGATTGATAATTTTAATATGATTGACCAAATCGGTAGTGTAATGATTTTAGGTATATTAGTTTCAATACCTTCATCTTTAATTGCATTTTTATTCGCAAGAAATTTATTAAATAAAGATAATATCTCTATTAAAAATAAGGTTCAAAAATTTAAAAATCCTAGCATATTTTCCTATTTAACTATTTTAGTTCCTCTTCTTTTAATAAGCTTAAATACAATAAGTGACATTATAGTTATCGATAATCTTACATACATTAATACTGTTATTAATTTTTTAGGGAATCCAATAATTGCATTATTTATAGGGGTAGTTTTATCTTTATTTATTCCTAGAGAAAAAGAGCTTAATTCAATAATTAAAAATTCATTCAATGATTTCTTACCGATTGTCTTACTGACATCAATGGGAGCAGCATTTGGAAATATTATAAAAAACTCTGACTTAACCTTACTATTACCTGACCTTCTAAGTATAAACAATAATAATGTTGTATATATATGTTTTATAGGATTTTTATGTAGTGCAATTCTAAAAACTAGTCAAGGTTCAAG
>Ga0066378_10000158_pt1 | contig 29136 bp, 26 predicted proteins | sample Knorr_S23_td_DCM_FD_70947 | JGI IMG/M metagenome (GOLD analysis project Ga0066378, IMG submission 70947) | Marine microbial communities from Southern Atlantic Ocean transect - Knorr_S23_td_DCM_ad_71m_LV_A | ecosystem: Environmental > Aquatic > Marine > Oceanic | place: Southern Atlantic ocean...
GCAGTTGGACGCTCATCGCTCGGCAAATTCCCGATTGAAGCTACTATATCGGGGTTCTCGGCGAACTCCAAGTTGAGCCCTTCACTCTTCTTGATTTTTCGATCATTTCGATTGACGACCTTGAAATCGCAAACCGCTGCGCAGGCTACAAATATGTCTGCAGGCAGCAATTCGATGACCGCTTGGCTCATTTCCTCTGCGGATTCAACAAAGATGGCTTCCAGATTGGGATGCGATTCGGTCTTTGAACAATTGCCGCCCGCGACCAGCGATACTTTGGCTCCCGCTTTGGCTAGGGCTAAGGCAATGGCCTTGCCTTGCTTGCCTGAGGAGAAGTTGCTGATATACCTGACGGTGTCGATCCGCTCAATGGTTCCTCCGGCGGTGACGATCGCGCGTTTGCCATCGAGCGCGTGAGCCGTTTCGAAATGCTCGACTATGGACTCGAATATGGTCTCTGGCTCAGCCATTTTTCCAATTCCCACTTCTCCGCAGGCGAGTTCATCCACCTGTGGTGGAACGATTGTCGCTCCATCTGCTCGAGCCGTTTCCAGATTGCGTTGAAAAGCGGGATTTTCCCACATTTCCACGTTCATGCTAGGGGCTAATATCACGGGCTTGTTTTTGGCTAGCATGACGGTCGTGGCCAAATCGTTTCCTTCGCCTCTGATCATTTTCGCGATAAAGTCAGCGGTGGCAGGAGCCGCTACGATTAGATCCGAGTTTCGGGAAAGCTCGATGTGATTCATCTCATAGGCGTCTTCATCCCACATTTCCAAGTGGGCTTTTCGGCCAGTCAGGGTTTCGACGGATAGCTGCGTGACGAATTCTTTGCCTCCTTTGGTTAGCGCAGCTTCTACTTCCGCGCCGCCTTTGGTTAATAGCCGTATCAATTCCAGAGATTTATACGCGGCTATGCTGCCGGTGATGATTAAGAGTATGCGTTTACTCGAGAGCATTGGAATCAAGTGGGGCCATGTTTATAGAATTCCTGTCTAGGGCAAGCGCTGAACTGCGTCGTGAGCATAGAGGTTTTCAGGCGAACTGCCACGGTTCCCAGCAAAATCGAGCTGCATCTGCTGAGATGAGGTACGGGTTTCACTAGCGAATCTCACGCCGATACCAATTAGGCGAACGGGGAGTGCCTTCCGGCCAAAAGCTTCTTGGCAGAGCGACTCCGCGTTTTTTTGAGTGACCGCGAGCCCCGTACGCTCGATCGTTGTCCGTGTAAAGTCGGCGAACTTCAGTTTGACAAACAGCTTAGCTATGCGCCTGTCGGATTTTAGCCGCATAATGTCCTCCTCCAGCTCGACAAATAGGGTTTGGATTTTCGATAGGCAGGTATCGAGTGTATCCAAGTTTTCCGGAAAAGTTCTTTCAACGCTGATAGATTTTCGTATTCGGTTAGCTACTACTGAACGGTTATCAATGCCTCTGCAAAGGTTGTGGAGCTCAGCCCCGAACTTGCCGAATAAGTGGGTGAGCTGCAAGGGGCTGTATGCTTGCAAATCGCCACAAGTACGGATGCCTTTCGTTTGCAGCTTTTCTGCCGATTTTTTTCCGATCCCCCAAATTTTAGATACAGGCAGATCGGACATGAATTCGTCGATATTGGAAGCTCGAATCTGAAATAGGCCGTCGGGCTTTCGCCAATCGCTAGCGATCTTGGCCAACATCTTGTTGGGAGCGACCCCAGCGGAAGCGACCAGTCCCCGTTCCCTGCCAATTTGCCGCTTGATCTCAAAGGCGATTTCCCTCGCGGCTTCCTTACGACTGGAAACGTCTAGAAAAGCCTCATCGAGAGAGAGGGGTTCGATGAGATTGGTGTAGCGGGCCATAATCTTACGAATATGTCGGGACTCTTGGCGATAAACTTCGAAACGGACGGGAAGGATGATCAGATGCGGACATCTCTTTAAGGCCATGAAGTTTGGCATTGCCGAATGAACTCCGAAGCGGCGGGCCTCATAATTGCAAGTAGTCAAAACGCCTCGAGAGCTGCTCCCTCCGACGGCTACTGGTTCGGAGCGAAGGGATGGATTGTCGCGAACTTCGATCGCGGCATAAAAGCAATCCATATCGATATGAATGATTTTCCGTTCCATGTTCCCAGCCTGAAAATGCTGTCTGACTTCGCCGACGTCTATTTACGATGGACAAGCGAATGGGCCCGACATTTATAAGAGTTTGATGGCAGAGCGTCTCTCCAAAGCCAAGCTTTCGGTTTTTCGCCGATTGAGCCGCAAAAAGCATCGGATTGCGGAGAACCGATATCTAATCGAAGGATGGCATTTGCTTGGAGAATGCCTTGAAGCGAAGGCCCGTCTTCTAGCCGTAATTTATGATCCATCACGTTCACTATCGGAAGAGGACGAGAAGGCGCTGCGGGCAGCTAGGGATCGAGCTGAAGAGATATACTTGGCTAGCGACGATCAGTTGCGAGCGATCGGGGAAACGGTGACTGGCGCGGGAGTCGTCGGCGTTGTTGCCTCCGAGGAGGAGGATTGGGAATTGCTTGCCAACAAGTTATCTCGGATTAAATGCGGTTGCGTTCTTGCTCTCGATGACGTGAGCGATCCAGGGAATTGCGGCACAATTATTCGTAGCGGTGATTGGTTTGGCTCTGCCGCGATTCTGTTGGGTGAGGGTTGCCCAAGTAAGGAAAATGGGAAGGTTTTGAGGGCTTCCATGGGTGGCGTATTTCATTTGCCGATAGCGGAATGCCCCTCATTGGAAAGCCGGTTGCTAGAATTGCAGGCGTCTGGTTTCCGGATAATAGTTGCCAGTTTGGACGCCCGGGGGGCGGAGCTAGGAGATTTTGTTTGGCCGGAAAAGTCGCTGTTGGTTGTCGGAAATGAAGCTAGAGGCGTAAGGCCTTCGATAATCGAACTGGCCGATTCGCTTCTCACGATCCCCAAATTTGGGGAAGGGGAATCGCTCAATGCGGCCATGGCCGCTTCTGTATTGCTGGCGAATTGGCGTATCCGCTAGTTGGATATTCAGTTTGTTGGGAGAAGATCCAAACCAAATCGTTTGAGGAGATGCTGATTTAGGCGCTCAGCATTCCGGTCCGCGAGGTTTTCACCATTTTTTGTGAGCGAGGCGAGGAATCGCGCTTGCCAGGTAGAGAGGCTGACATCTACCGTTCCTTCCGATTTACACCACAAATAGAAATAGACTAATCGATATGAATTGGCTGTCGGAGATTGAAGAGGCGCAAACTTCTCGCGAGGAGCAAGGCAAGCGATTGCTAATGATTTTCAAGGGAGATGGCAATTGGTGTCCCTGGTGTAACCGGCTAGAAGCTCTACTGCAGGAAAGCAGCGCCCTAGATGATTACCTCAGCTCGGAGGGAATTCTTGGCGCTAAAATTGGAATTCCACCAAAGAGTGAGGACACCGAAGGTATTCGAGAGCGTTTTGGCATAACGGGAATCCCGTTCATCACATTCTACGCGGATGACGGCAGACTGGAGGGCACGACCGAGTATTTAGACGATGGAGACGCTCAATCGTACGTAAATTGGATCGAAAGCGTGGATTCTAGCGGCCTTTGAAAGTAATCTTCTTCATTTGGCAGAGTAGCTTTTCTGCTTCCCCTCTATTTGCAGGACTGCGTTCTTGCGATGGATATCGACAAGTTCTGCTCCTGAGACCTTGTCGCCGATTCGAACGAGCTTGCTATCGATCTGGGCTACCGGGATGGGCAGGTCGTGATAGATTTGCGTAACGCGTTTTTTGGGAAATCGAATAGGGCCATAGCTTTCCTCTACCAGCTCTTTGGTGGTGACGGTTTCGAATTCCTCCAAGGTGATCTCATCGACGAGTTCCTTGGCGGTGATTGTCGGAAAGCGGTTTTCAGTGGCCGATGTTGCTCTCTCCCTATTGGCAACCCGTTTTGTTGCTAAAGAACCTGATTCCCAATTATCCGTATAGGCAATCGCTTCTTGATCGTTACTGCCCTTAAAAAGGACGATAGCGAAAACCGCGCAAGCGGGCGCGCAGAGAGCAATGATAGCTGCTTTCTTTTTGAAAGACTTCGGTTCCGGGGCTTCGATCTTCGGATCGGAAACCAGCTTTGCGCTCTCAGTGGCGATCGATGGGTTATCGAATTTGCTGGATGCTGCGCTGTCATTGGAGTCCGCGATGGTTGAGGGGTCTTGTTCATCACTCTCGGATACATCCAAATCGCTATTCATCAACTGGTTCCACTGGGGACAGCGATCCGGTTCGCCGAGAGATTCGATGAACGCTATCTCGTTCCCGCCCCTCGGCAGTAAATCGCTTACTTTGTCTTCCGCGATCGAATTGGAGGCAACGACCGAGGCAAGAGCGGAAAACGAAGCTCCGGATGAATTGACCGGCTGATGATGAAGTGCCGCTGTTTCCACGACTTCTATGGGAAGCCCCCAAAGGGCGAGTAAGTAGGCGCCTGCCGCCACGCGATTGCATCCCATATGCTCGGTTTCCGTCTCCCAAGCATTGACGCTATTCCCTTGGGCTTTCTCTTGAGCCACCTTGAAGTCTTCAGGCGCGGCTCGCAGCATGATCAGCTTTCCGATTTCGTGGAATAGACCTGCAGTGTATGCTCCCTCGGCTAGCTTAGCCGATCCGGTTTCGAACTGCATGATTGCTTTGGACCCCTGGGCGACGGTCATGCTGTGCCCCCACAAGCGATCGGTGGCTTTCCCGATTTCACCCTCTCGCTTGTCGCCAAACACTTGAATCGCTAGTACTAGGTTCTTGACCGTATCGATCCCAAGAACGCTAACTGCTTGATTGATGTCCGATATCGTTTCATCGAATCCGAAGTACGAGGAGTTCACGATTTTCAGGATCTTGGCGCTTATGGTAAGATCTTTGGCGATTTGCCTGCCGATCAGCTCGACTGAGATATCGTCTGAATTAAGGGCGTCGACGATCTTCAAATAGAGATTAGGCAAGCTGGGCAGTTCGCCAAGCGTCCCCACGACGCTCTTGATTTGCTCTTTGCCGAGCCACTCTTCGATAGCGAGACAACGCTGAATCTCCTGTATGAGCCGGTTACCTGGGCATGGTATTGGAAGAAAGTGGAACACGCTTCCAATCCCGTCTTCCAGAGCCTCCATTTCAGCGCGATTCGCGATGATGAATCGATGTATTAATAGGTGCTTCGCTTCCACCTGCCGCAGAAGGTCCGCTCCATTGATTTGAGGCATATCGTAGTCGCAGATCACGACCGTTGGAGGTGTCTCCAAAATGGATTGGAGGGTTTGCTGGGGGTTGTTCGAGCGTTCGATGATCCATTCTTTCTCCCTAGTAGCTAGGGAGCTCTTCAGTTGATCAAGGCCGCTGGTTTAGTCGTCGATCAGCAATATGCGTTTTTGGAACCGGTCTTAGAGGTGCGGGATCTGGGCATCTATAGATTGGCTAAACGGGGGATCTTCTTGAGCATTAGGATTATCCCGGCTTGGTGAACCTTCGGACGGGCCAATATGTGTTTGCTCTAAAACAGGAGGGAGGCAGCATCCTGCGAATTGTATCAACCGTACCTATATAGCGGCTTAGAGGCCTGGTCCTACGATTTGGTCGACGAACTCACCCAATTTGAAGATTTTGGGTTTTACCGTATGATGCTCGAAAGTCGCCCCGGTCCCGTGCTTGATGTTGGGTGTGGAACGGGCCGTATCCTTCTGGGGCTGAAGGAGCAGGGGTTCGATGTCGTTGGTTTGGATTCGTCGCCGGAAATGTTATGTCAATGCCGGCAAAAGCTATCGGCGCATCAGTTGGAAGCGGAGCTATATGAAGGGGATATGCGCTCTTTCGATCTGAAGCGGTCCTTCTCGACTATTCTGATTCCAGGTTTCTCGATCCAGCTCTTGATCGAGGATAATGATCTGCAGGGCTGCCTGGAGCGGTGCTACCAGCATTTGAGCCCGGGCGGCCAACTTATCGTCTCGACCTATTTTCCATGGGAGTTCCTTGAGAGCGGCAAAGATGGCGAGGGCTTAGCCTTTCGAAGCGAATCGGAATCTGCTGAGACGGAGGAACGGGTAAGAGCTTTTCAGGGTTGGGCGATCGATCGCCAAGCGGAGATTCTCGAGCTGGAAAATCGGTTTCAGCTCTTAGACCAAGAAGGTAGCATAATCGGGCAAGAGGATAGGGAAATGAAGATTCGCTGGCGATCTACAAGCACCATGAAAGCTTTTCTCGAAAACACTGGCTTCGAGGACTTGTCGCTTTACGGGGACTTCGAATTTGCCGAACCCGCTCCAGAGGCGGAAACGATCGCATTTGTCGCTATTAGACCCGAATTGCCGTCAATTCGGTGATGCGACTGAAAATTGAAGTATATTACGGACCAATTTCAGGAACATTCCGAAAATTCCTCTAAGACTCGCACAGCATTTGCCGATCAGCAATAGAGAGTATAAACGAGACTGTTTTCTAACGCTAAGGCGGGCAATAAAGCAGAACTCAATTATTTCGGCCATGATTTGGAAGCGATATCATTTGCTCAAGATTTTCACGGACTCCGTCGGTGAATTAAACCGAGCGAGTGAATGACAAAATCTCGTCAAATGTGTCAAGAGTTTGATACGTGGCGAGAGAGCCCAAGTTTGATATGGCTCGCTTGATTCGCATGTTTCCGACTCCTCGAAGCTCGAACTCCCGAGATAAATAGCCAATGTAGAGGTAGTTGCCCATTGGCAGTTTCTCATGTCGATCGACAATCCAGTCGACTCTTTTGTGAATCGTATTATCGCTAGTATATAAATTGTTCGAATACTTCGATATAGCGAATAAGAAGCAGAGGCCGATCAAGCTGTAGATTATGAAGCCGACTATGGCCGGAACAATTGCAATGGGTGCGAAGAGCCCCATTGAAGTCGTTACATTTCTCGAAGGGTGTCTATTAAGTGGGAGTTGCTCTTAAAACAAAAAGAGCCTTACCGTTGGACGTAAGGCTCTTGAAATATCCAAACTAGAATTGTAGTCAAAATTTGATGACAATTACGGTTACAACCTTAGTAAGATCGCTGCCCTTCTGCGTTGTACGTTTGAGTACCAGCCTGAGGGTGTGTTACTTGGAACGTACCGTCTATAGTGATAGAGTCAGATACAGTGTAGTCGGTACCGATTTGCTTCAGGTATTCGTTAAGTGGGGAGCCGATAACACCGGTACCCGAGTTATAAGCGATAGTAGCAGAGGTGGTGCTGTTCTCGAGCATGTACTGCTGAGCAGCGGAAGCCAACTGACGTGCGTCATTGTCCATCGCCGATTGGCGAGAGTTCAAACGAACGCGCTGGAAGGCAGGGATCGCCATAGCAGCCAAGAGGCCGATGATGACAACCACGATCATGGTTTCAACGAGGGTAAAACCCTTCTTAAATGTTTTTTTATGCATAATATGGATTCCTATTTTATGTTAATGTTGAATGAGAATCAGGATATTATGTTTTTTTTAAACGGTAGCCCCTCTGAATCTCTTTAGCCGTGTATTCGGCATTTGCTGTCAACGAAATGTAAATACGGGACCGAGATGGCTTTTTTGAAACAATCCATTTAAAAGGGTTGATCTATTGAGTAGTTTTCACATCGGGCTGAGGGATTTCCGCGCAATGGCGCTAACATTGGGTATACATGGGCATTTGGAAAATAGGATGTATTGCGGTTTCTCTATGGCTTGCGACCTTTGCAGGCCAGGTGCGGGCGCAGGTACAAGAGGTAGAGATCGTTTTAGCCAACGGTGATCGCTTGAAAGGTGAGTTGGTGAGCGAAGGAGAATCTATTGTCTTAAAGCACGCTGTTTTGGGAGAGCTCAGTATGGCTAACGGAGATGTTCGTATGATTGAGCGTCCGAAACCCCAGCCAGCTTCGCCGAAGCCGAAGGTCCAGAAGCCAGCTGCAGCCAATACGGCTCCCGCCCCGGAGTCTGCGGGGAAGGCGGGTTCTGCTGCCAAGCAGCCTGGCAGGATTGATCGGGCTATTCAAGCAACGCGGATAAACCGGTTCGTTGACCTAATCGATCTAGATGCCTGGACCCAGCAATTCGAGTTCGGAATGAATTCGCAAAATGGTCGGCGGGACAAGGTGGATTTCAATACGCTTTATAGCATGCGGAGAAAGATTCAGAATAACGATTTTCGTTTACTGTTTCGTCGCTTCTATGGTGAAAGCAATCAGGAAAAGACAACGGACCGGACCTACTCCAACTTCAGGTGGCGGCACGATATCTCGCCTGGCGTGTTCTACCAATCGGATACTGAGTACAGTTCCGACAGAATCAAGGAGATCGATCTAAACTTGGAGCAGACCTTGGGTGTCGGATATCGATTCCTCAACCAGAAGGCCCTTAAGGTTTCGACCGGTATGGGCATGAGTAGTCGCTATCGGGATAGGGCCACCGAGTCGGGCGAAACTTCCTATCTGGTCGATTTGTTTCAGGATGTAGATTATCGTGTGAACAACCGCCTTCGCTTGACTCAAGAATTCAAACTGGAAGTGCCGCCGGACAAGGAAGATGAATACGAGTATGAATTTCGAATAGGCATGACGAGCAAAGTGAACGAAGCCCTTCACTTGTCTCTCCGGTACCAGCTTGAGTATGACAGGTCCTTGCCTAAAGATCGCCGCGAAGATCAACGCGTAGTTAGTTCCGTGGGTATAGATTTCTAGGTAGAGTTCTCAGCCTTTGCCAAGAGGGCCTCTACTTCAATAGGCCGAGCATCTTTCCACAGTGACTCCAGATTGTAGTTGGCCCTCATTTCTCGGGTAAAGAGATGGATCATCGCATCGAAAGCGTCGATTACAGACCAACCGCTTTCATCGCCTTCATCCACTCCCAAAACGCTGACATTGTGGTCCTTTAGAGCCTTGTCTAGATCGCGCTTGAGAGCCCTCACATGAGGTTCCGAATTCGCAGATGCGAGTATCAAAAAATTGGTGATAGACGATTGCTTGCTCACATCTAGGATAACGATGTCCTCCCCCTTGGTTTCGTCTATGGCTTGGCAGCACAGCTCCAAAAGGTGCTGGTCTTGTGCGGTGAGCTGAAGGTCCTCAGTCATAGGTCTAGCATAAAGATTTTTGGATTTGATGTATTCGATGACTCTTTCTGGCAAGAGAGGATTTGAACCGGGACTGTCCTTGAGGCTTTGCCGAATCTGAGTGGAGCTAATCTCTATCAGCGGAATGTCTAGCATGCGTAGATGGACCTCCGGCGGCAGCGAGAAGTTCGAGAGCTCTTCGCCATTTCGCGGAAGGCAAATGAACTCTACCGTTTTCGCTAGCGTCTTTATATTCCGCCACTGGCCAAGCTGTTGAGCTTGATCGCCTCCGAGAATCCAGAAAAGTTGAGCTTCAGGAAAGCGTTGCTGGACGGAGTTTACGGTCTCAAAGGAATAGCTAACGCCTCCGCGCTCAATCTCATCTAGACATATTTCGAATCGTTCGTCCCCACCGATAGCCAGCTCTAGCATATCGATACGCTCCTGATCGCTGGTGCGAGGGGAATGCTCTTTCAGCGGCGATTGGGCTGCTGGTATGAAAAGAACCCGGTCCAAAGAGAACTGTCCCAAGGATTCGCGAGCGATCTCTAGGTGCCCGTTATGGACGGGATCGAAACTGCCTCCAAAGAGCCCGATCTTCGATTCGGTATTCGAATCCATACTAAAGGATCCTGCGGAACGTAGGAAACGACACCTCAGGCTAGCTCATGCTTGAGCGGCATAAAAAGCCGCTGGAGCTGAGTTAGGGCCCGTTTTTCCCTGCGCGATACCTGCTGTCGGGATATTCCGGTCATCCTCGCTATCCCTTGCAGAGTGTCGATCGCTTCGCGATTAAGCACGCCAAACCGGAAAGCGAGCACCTCGCGCTGCTTCGGGGTCAGTTGATTTAGAGCTAATCCAACGGCCTTCGCCAGGTCGCTCCTGATGGCGGTTTTCAATGGAGAATGTTTGTTTTCGTCCGTTTCTTCAAGATCCAGCGATTCCTTTGCCAAGTCATCCGTGAACTCTATGTGCGGCTGTTGTAGGCAGGCTATGCTTTGGGCTAGAAGCGGGTTTGCGGATAGAAATTCGGCTGGTTGCGAATCGGCTCCAGAAAATTTGGATACTAAGTTCACTGGAGCGGAGACCGGAAGATGACTGGTCATTAGGTGGTTGCGAATGCGGCGGCGAGCCCAGGAAAATGCATAGCTGGCGAACGGTTTGCTGGGCTTAATGCGGTCAATAGCCTGCAAGAGCCCTAGAGCGCCCTCCTGTTGACAATCCTCATGCCGGCTCGGTATACGGCACAATTCCTTGGAAGCTTGGATGGGAACGTAATCATACTTAGAATACAAAAACGCCTGGGAATTCTTGTAGAATCGGTAGGAAGTCGCCTGGCGTATAGTCAATCTCCGTTTTAAGTCGTACCACTTGGACAGCGGAAGAGAAGCGTTTTTGATAGAAAACCTCGTAATCCCCCAGGCTCTTACGATAGTGCGGACCGAAGTAGACTTGAGTCGAGCTGGCGGATTCTTAAAGAGCCGTCCGACTAGCTCCTGTTTGGATTCAATAGGGAGCGTCAGCAGCGCTTGCATCGAGGTAATACCTTGTCGACCGGCGGGTAGCTCCAGTTCGATCACGAGCTCGGCGATGCCATCCTGCCATTCGGGCAGACCCAGAGTGCGATCGAGGGATTCCCGATATCGGGCAATCATAAGGGCAGCCGCCTGAACGCTTTCGCAGTTCGGCGACTCTTTGCTTTGTCTGCAGTGGCGGGCCATGGATCGCTGGTTACGCTAACGGAGGAGTCTGGATCGTTATGGCCGGATCGTGGAGAATCCGATCCAGAATCGCAAGCTTCGGTTTTCCGCCTTGAATTCCACCATCACCCGCTGTTTGCTTCGCTTCATTCCTAGCCTGCCCAGGTGGCGGAATCGGTAGACGCAGCGGACTTAAAATCCGCTGTCCGTAAGGACGTGCGGGTTCAAGTCCCGCCCTGGGCACCAAGCTAGGTGATTGGTTGAGAGACGGAGCCTGTATAGGAGCATATACGGTTGGCTGAGTCTGCGCAAATTTTTTGTCAGCTACGTCCGGGCACGCCAACAATTGCGACGATCAACTAATGGGCGGGTTCTCATTTCCCCAAAATTCGCTAGTTGGATACGATTTGACACATAGTAACAGGTGTTACTACTTTGCTCTAATATGGCTGCGGACGGTGCCCAAACTCTTAAACTTGGTACGGAAGCGGTTGGGTTCTACCTGAGTCGGGCATCGATTGTTTTCCGGGATCTGCTCAAGCGATCTTTGGAGTCGTCGTCGCTTCATGAGCACATCAAGCCGGGGATGGGGAACCTGATGTTCGCTCTCTTCGAAAAGGATGGTCAGACCAAGACCGAGCTTGCCCAAAAGCTCCATCTCTCGAAAATGACCATTACGCGCCTGGTCCGGGACGTTGAGAGGGAGAAGCTGGTGAAAACGGTGGCTGACGATCACGATGGTCGAGCCACACGAGTACGTTTAACCCCATTGGCGAAACGCCTGGAGCCCGAATACCGTAAGCTGGCGGTCCAGTTGGAGGAAAGGATCGCCGCCAGGTTCACTCTGGCCCAATTGGCTGAGTTCCGAGGGTATTTGGAAACGCTCGTCGACTATCTAGAAAGCGACAAAGCCTGACGTTCCGACCCATGGCTTTGAAAACGCAAGTAGGTATCATCGGAAGTGGTCCAGCCGGGCTACTCCTTTCGCAACTGCTGCATAAGCATGGTATCGAATCGATGGTGTTGGAAAAGCATTCTCGGGCCCATGTAGAAGGGCGAATTAGGGCTGGAATTCTGGAGCAGGGTACTGTCGACATGCTCGAGGAAGCGGGGATTGCTGAGCGACTTCATCAAGAAGGGCTTGTCCACAATGGAATCGGTATCCAATTCAATGGCGCTAACCATCGCGTTGGCTTCAATTCCCGGACTACTGGGAAAACCGTAACGGTCTATGGCCAGACGGAAGTCACCAAAGACCTTATGGATGCCCATGCCGATCGAAACCAGGATCCGGTATACAAGGCTAAAGAAGTTACGATCTCGGGAATCGAAGATGGGAAGCCGACTCTCTCGTTTCAGCACCTTGGAGAATCGGTAGATTTGGAGTGCGATTTCATCGTGGGTTGCGACGGATATCATGGAGTATCCAGAAAGACGATTCCGAAAGAAATACTGAAAACCTATGAACGCGTTTATCCGTTCGGATGGCTCGGCGTGCTTGCCGATGTGCCACCTGTATCCGAAGAATTGATATACAACAAGCACGAGGACGGATTCGCGTTAGCCAGCCAGAGGTCTCCAACGCGGAGTCGCTACTATATTCAATGCGGAGCCGACGAGTCTGTAGGCGACTGGTCGGACGACCGATTCTGGGAAACCTTGATTCGCATGTTTGGCGAGGAAGTCGGTTCTAATATCGAGACCGGCCCTTCAATCGAAAAGAGCATCGCTCCCCTGCGCAGTTTTGTTGCGGAGCCCTTGCGGTACAAGTCCCTGTTTCTCGCTGGCGATGCCGCCCATGTCACACCGCCCACGGGAGCCAAGGGCCTAAACCTAGCGGCCTCGGATGTCCACTACCTGACGGAAGGAATGATCGATTACTACTCGAGCGGAAATGCCAGTGGGCTTGATCGCTATTCAGAGCGGGCCCTCGCCCGCGTCTGGAAGGCCATCCGATTTTCCTGGTGGTTCACGAGCCTTACCCACCGTTTTCCCGGTGAAGAGTCCTCTGGTATGAGTGAAAAGCTGCAAATCGCCGAGCTCGAATATCTAGTCAACTCGGAGACAGCAAAAGCGAGCTTGGCGGAAAATTACGTTGGATTGCCTTTCTAATTCCAGTAACTCGAATGACGAAACCGTTTTCTCGCAATGCAGCGCTACACCCCCAAAGATAACGAGAGCCACCCGCCCCTGATTCATCCGCCCTACAAGTCGAGCGTGACCCGCAGCCCGACAAAGGATCCGATTATCGTGCCGCAAACGATCACAGAGCTCACCGGTCCGTGTTTCGACCCGGCTTCGCTTCCTGAGTATTCGAACGACTTGACCACGAACGGAAGAAAAAGCGGTGAGCCAATCGGGGAACGCTTAATCGTGACTGGAAGGATCCTCGATGAGAATGGAGATCCTGTGCCCGGGGCTATGGTCGAGATTTGGCAGGCAAATTCGGCAGGAAGATATAGGGATCGAGAGGATCAGCACCACGCGCCGATCGATCCCAATTTTCTCGGAGCCGGTCGGGCCATCACCGATGCAAATGGCTGGTACAGGTTTTTGACTCTTCGCCCTGGCGCCTATCCCTGGGGAAATCATCCGAATGCCTGGCGCCCCCCGCATATTCACTTTTCTGTTTTTGGAGCGAACATCATGACTCGTCTGGTCACTCAGATGTATTTCGAAGGCGATCCACTTCTTGAATACGATCCAATTTATTCGGGACCTCCCGATGAAGCCCGAAAGCGCATGGTTGCCGCATGCTCCATGGAACAAACCGAAGAAGGTTTTGCGTTGGGCTATTTGTGGGATATCGTTATCCGCGGACCCAAAGCGACCCCATTCGAAGATTAGCATGAGCTCGAAAAAGCAAACGCCTTCCCAAACCGTGGGACCTTTCTTCTCTTATGGGTTGACTCCAAGACAGTACGGATACGATCACCAGGATCTTGGTACCGGCGATCTGGTTCCAGATGGCATTGAGGGTGAGGTGATAACGCTCATGGGGACGATTTATACCGTTGAAAGCAATGAGATGAAGCATGCAGTCGTCGAAAGCTGGCAGGCGGATAGCTTAGGCAAGTACGCGGAGATCGGTCTCAAGGATAGTTTTTCGGGATTTGGGCGAGTCGGCACGGGACGAGGAGAGGATCCTCGATACCGGATTCGTACCATTAAGCCCGGTCGCGTCGACCGGCAACAGGCGCCACACATCGCTCTTACTATTTTTTCCCGAGGGCTGATGCATCATGCTTTCACCCGGCTGTACTTTTCCGATGAGGTGGAAGCCAATGAAAAGGATCCCCTGTTGCGGCTGTTGCCCGCCGAGCGGCGCCACACCCTGATCGCTAAACGAATCGATTCAGACGACTGTACCGTGTACCAGTTCGATATTCACATGCAAGGAGATCAGGAAACCGTCTTCCTCGAGTTCTGAGCAAAGGAAAGCCCACTCAAATCCTCATGAGCCAAACCATTTTCAGTAATGAATTCCCACCTACGCCATTGGGTTGTTATGATAGAGCCTTAACGCGAGAGGAGCTCGGATAAGGTGGCTTCGGAAGATATGAGCGCCGCAAGCGAATCGACAGGCTACCTATCTTTCGAAAGCAGGCTCAAAGCCATGCTAATGGTGGAGGAGGCTCTGGCGAGGGCCCTAGCCCAGTCGGGGGTGATTTCCGAAGAACAAGCGACCGCTGTTGCGGAAGCTTGCCAAGCGGATTCGTACGACGCCGATGTTCTCGAACGAAAGGGAGCGAAAGCAGGTACACCCGTCATCCCTCTGGTACGAGCGCTTATTGCCAACGCCCATTCGATTTCGGAAAGCGCTTCTCGTTTCGTTCATCTAGGGGCGACAAGTCAGGACATATTGGATACAGCTACTGTGCTCCAGCTCAAAAACGCCATTTCACGAATAAGCGACTGTTTGGTCTGCATAGAATCGACGTTCGCGTCTCGGGTAAAGGATAACGCGAATACTCCGGTTCTAGGGCGTACGCTACTGCAAGCGGGTCCGCCAATTAGTTTCGGCTTGAAGCTGGCAGGCTGGGCGGCAGCGGCGCGGCGGGCGAGGATTCGAATTGAGCAAGCGGCCCGAACTTCTCTATGCCTTCAGTTCGGAGGAGCCGTGGGAAATCTTTCCAGTTTGGGCAGCGCAGGAATGGACGTAGCCCAGAATCTTGCCAACGAACTGGATCTTCCGCTTCCGCAAGCTCCCTGGCACACCCATCGAGATGCGTTGGTGAATCTGGCGTCTTCCGCGGGCATCCTCGTGGGAAGCCTAGGGAAGATCGCCCGAGATATTTCTCTCCATACACAAGGGGAGATAGCGGAACTGAGAGAGCCGAGCGTATCCGGCAAAGGCGGCTCCTCCGCAATGCCCCACAAACGCAATCCTGTTGGTTGTATGCGGATATTGGCCGCTGCCAATCGATCGCCCGCTTTAGTGTCCTCGCTTCTCTCCGCGATGCCTCAGGAGCATGAGCGAGGGCTCGGCGGTTGGCAGTCGGAGTGGCCGAGCTTGAGGGATCTCTTCTCGCTCGCTTTAGAAGCTAGTTCCGAAATGGCTGAAATTGCCCAAGGCCTGGAAATAGACTCTGAGCGGATGCGAGCCAATCTGGATACCACGAACGAAGTCGTCTTTTCTGAGCGATTGTCGACTGCACTCCTGCCGCGCTTCGGGCGAATCGAAGCCCAGGAGCGGGTCGCCGAACTCGTGAGGCAATCGATCGAGCAGAACAGGAAGCTATCTTTGGTAGCGGCAGAAGACCCTGAGGTCCGATCCGTATTGGACTCGGAAGCCCTGGATTCGGTGTTCAATGTTTTCGAAGCCCTCGGTTTTAGTTCGGTATTCATAGACCGCTTACTGGACGCGGCAGAGACATAACGGTGCCTAGGGCGAAGACCAGCGATGGCGTATGGATTGACTACGGCTTGGAAGGCGATTCCTCCAAGCCGACGCTAATGTTTTCCAATTCCCTCGGTACGACTCGGGCCATGTGGGACAAGCAAGCGACGGCGTTTTCCAGTTCTTTTCGAATCCTTCGTTACGACACCCGGGGCCATGGCCGTTCCGATGCTCCAGAAGGGCCCTATGCGCTGAATCGTCTTGGCAAGGACGTCGTTGACTTGCTCGACGCTCTGGAAATTGAATCCGTTCGTTTCTGTGGGCTGTCGTTGGGTGGGATGACAGGCATGTGGTTGGGAGCGAACGCAGGCAACCGAGTGGAGTCTCTCGTCCTATGCTGTACCTCAGCCTATTTGCCTCCCGCTGATCTCTGGAGCTCCAGAATCCGACAAGTCGCCGAACATGGAATGGCGTCCATCACGGAAGCCGTTATAAGCCGCTGGTTCACGCCATCGTATCTGGAGAGAAGTTCCTCGGATGCGGATACCGTTCGAGATCAAGTGGTATCCACTTCTCCTATCGGTTATTCCGGTTGCTGCGCAGCCATACGGGACATGGATTGCCGGTCAGGCCTATCGAATATCGATAGGCCTTGTCTGGTGATTTCCGGAAGCGATGATTTGGCCACTCCGCCCGAACACGGGAAATTGATTGCGGCTGGCATATCCGAAAGCGAATACCAGGAAATCGAAAATGCGGCCCACCTTGTGAACATCGAGCAAGAAGGGGCCTTTAATTCACACGTATTGGAATTTTTTATGCAGAATCACTAATGACTCAGAAAGACAACCAGCCAGATGCCCATTCCCGAGGCATGGAGAACCGAAGAGCGGTTTTAGGGAATGATTACGTAAATCGCGCCATCGAAGGAAGCAACGAGTTGAATGCGGATTTCCAGGACTTTATTACCCGATATGCCTGGGGTGAAATTTGGAATCGCCCCGGTCTGGATAAAAAGACCCGCAGTCTGCTAACGCTCGCCATCCTCGTGCCCGAAGGGAAAGACGATGAACTGCAAATGCACGTGCGGGCAGCAGTTGGCAATGGAGTTACTGTCGAAGAAATAAAGGAAGTCTTTATGCACGCAGGTATCTATTGCGGACTGCCGGCAGCCAATCATGCCTTCAAATTGGCAACACCAGTTCTCAAGGAAATGGGGAAGCTTTAGAGCCTCTTTATGGGATCCTCGAGAGGTTGAGCGTAAAGGCCCTTGTCTCGTTGATTATACAAGATCCAACTCTAGGGTATCAGGCCTAGGCCTGGGGCGAGGGCCATCATCAGGGCGGTTAGGATTATCACCCAGAAGAAGCTGATCACAAGACCAGGCCAAAGCATATCGGTCATTCGATAGTAGCCTTTTGAATACGTAATCAGGGCCACGGCATCCAGTGGAAGCAGGAAAGCGCAAGAGGCCGTAAAGATCACTGGAAGAGCCAGCAGCATCGGCGGTTGCCCGAGGGCGACAGCCAAGGCGACGATTGGCGGTATCATAACCGCATTCACAACCGGCCCAATGGGTACGACGAGGTGTATCAGAACCGTAAAGGCGCCGATGCCCAAAATCAGCCAAAGGGTGCTGATGCCGCCCAACCCATCGAAAATAGAAGACACCACCCAGGTGGCGAGGCCGGTATCCCTGCTGGCCAACCCTATCGATGTGACTCCGCCGATCATGAGGAGTATTTCCCAGCCGATTGAGCGCGAGGCCTCTTCCCAGCTCAATACGCCGATACCAGGGAGGAACAGGGCTATGCCCCCAATCAGGGCGATCACTGTAACATCGAGCGCCTGCGGATACCAGTTGCTCATTATCCAGAGAGTAATGACAATTCCGAAAAGCGCCATGACCTTTATTTCGCTTTGGCTAAAAGGGCGCTTTTTGGCACCGCTTTCCCCGGCGCTAATCTGTATATCAGAAATTTCTGGCGGGTAGAAGCGTACGAGCGTATACCAAGCTATAGGAATGAGAAGGATCACCATGGGCATGCCTATGGCCATCCACTTCAGAAAGGGCACTTCGCCGCCACCGAGGTCGGATAGCATGACAAGCCCCATGATATTGATCGAGCTACCAGCCGGGGTACCAATCCCTCCGATGAGAGCGGCGATGGAGATTCCCATCATCAGGACTTTGCCGAAATTCGAGGAGCCGGGTTGAAGATTTTCCCGTTGGAAGATTCCTATGGCCAAAGCCATCCAAATGGCGCAGGCGGGAACGTCGGACATGACCGTCGACATCGCTGCCGTACCCACCATGAAGGCTAATACCACTTTGCGCGTATCGGTTCCAGACTTGGCCAAAAGCCAGTGGGCGAAACGGTTGTCCAATCCGGTTTGCCTGACCACTGCGGCAAACAGGAACATAGCCAGCACGAAAAAGAAAACCGGGCTGATGAAGTTGTTTGTGGCTTGTCGAATCGTTGCTGCCCCGACTAAAGCCTGCCCCGCGACTGCCAGAATGGAAGTGACCGGTATGGGCAGGGCTTCGGTGACCCACAAAATCAGGCAGGCGATCGATAAAGCCAGCAGTCGATGCCCTTCTGTAGTCAGGGAATCGGAAACGGGCAAAACCAGGACCGCGCAAAATGCCACCAGGGCGACGATACAGCCTCTAATTGGGTTGTTGGATTTTTGCAAAAACCAGGCGTCGGTGATCGTGGGCTTTGTATCGTCAGGTTCGCTCATAACTTAGGGAACGCTTCCATTGAGGAGGGTGTGCAAAGGCCGTATTAGATCGAATTTGGGCGATCTGGGCGATTCAAAATTTAGATACCGACCAGCATGGCGCAAATCACCATTGCCCTTAAACTCGGGCATCGTTTTAGTTTGGGATTATCCCGCTTCCTTTTTCTGAGGAAGGGGTTACCGTCAAAATGAAAGCAGCGAATTATTTAGAAAAAGGCCGCCTGGGAGTGGATGAAAGCGTTCCCGTTTCTCCGGGCCCGGATGAAGTGCGCGTGGATGTGGGCTACTGTGGAATATGCGGTACCGATATGCATATCTATCAGGGCCATATGGATGCTAGGGTGGAAACGCCGCTGACGATTGGGCACGAAGTTTCGGGAACGGTAGCGGAGTTGGGCAATGCCGTCTCGTCGGTTGCGGTGGGCGATCGGGTAGCCGTCAGGCCATTGAAGTTCGGGGAAGCCCATCCCTTCGACAAGGGCAACACTCATGTGGGAAAGAATCTCAAATTCATTGGAATCGATGGGCCGGGTGGGATGCAGTATTCGTGGACTGTGCCCGCCTACACCTTGCACAAGCTACCTGATAACGTGTCGCTCGAGCATGGGGCCTTGGCGGAACCGGCAGCGGTTGCGTGTCATGATGTTCGATTGGGCCGGGTTAAGTCAGGAGAAACGGTGGTTGTCATTGGTGGTGGGCCAATCGGCATCCTGGTGGCCCTGATAGCTAGAGAGAAGGGTGCTCGAGTAATCGTTTCCGAGATTAATGAAAAGCGTGTAGAGAAAATAGATACGCTGGGATTGGAAACGATCAATCCGATGACCGATGACCTTGTAGAGACCGTCTCTTCCAAAACCAATGAAGCCATGGCGGATGTGGTCTTCGAGGTGTCGGGATCGCAGCCAGGGGTGGATGCCATGACCTCGATTGTCAGCGTCCGGGGAAGGATCGTTGTGGTCGGGATTCATCCGCAGCCCAGGCAGATCGATCTGTTTCGCTTTTTCTGGTCCGAGCTCGAGCTGATCGGGGCTCGATTGTACGAGGAACAGGACTTTGACGAAGCTCTGGCTTTGATGGGAGAGGATAAGCTGCCCATCGAGGAGCTGATTACCAAAGTGTATCCGATCGATGACGTACAGGCTGCATTCGAAACGATCGAGAGCCATCCTGCGGGCATTAAATATCTCATCAAGTGCGATGAATGATTATTTGCGCTATCTCCAGCCCATGCCTAAAACCTAGACTCTAAATACAAAAAGCCTCTAATAATGAGTATCCTTAATGCGTTCGATCTGACTGGTAAAACCGCTCTGGTGACGGGATGTAAGCGAGGTATCGGAAAATCGATGGCCGTCGCCCTCGCGGAAGTCGGAGCGGATATCGTTGGAGTATCCGCTACTTTAGAGCTCGAAGGGAGCGCGGTTGAAAAAGAAGTGACTTCTCTCGGGCGATCCTTTCAAGCCTTCCAATGCGACTTTGCCGATCGAGAAGATCTGTATTCATTTATCCAGGCAGTTAAAGCGCTAGACAAGCCGATCGATATCCTGGTCAACAACGCCGGCAAGATACTGCGCGAGCCTGCGGCGAGTCATCCAGACGATTTTTGGGACAAGGTAATCGAGGTAAACCTGAATGCCCAGTTCGTGCTCAGCCGCGAGTTGGGAAAAGAGATGGTCGACCGGGGAAGAGGGAAAATCATCTTCACGGCTTCGCTGCTTACTTTCCAAGGAGGAATCACCGTACCGGGCTATGCGGCCAGTAAAGGGGGTATTGGCCAGTTGACCATGGCTCTGGCGAATGAATGGGCCTCTAAAGGAGTTAATGTCAATGCCATCGCCCCTGGCTACATTGCGACGGACAACACGGAGGCCTTGCGAAACGATCCTGAACGAAGCGTATCCATTCTGTCCCGAATTCCAGCCGGAAGATGGGGTGAAGCCGATGATTTCAAGGGCCCAGCCGTGTTTTTAGCGTCATCGGCTTCCGACTACATGCACGGAACGACCATGCTGGTCGATGGAGGCTGGATGGGCAGATAGCATTTCAACAACGAAAAACCTATGCCGTTGATAAACATTAAGATCACAAAGGACGGAGTCTCGCCGGAAAAGAAAAAAGAGCTCATCCAAGGAGCGACTCAACTTATGGTCGATGTTCTCGGGAAGAATCCAGCCTCTACCTTCGTCATTATCGACGAAGTCGAAACCGACAATTGGGGAATCGGCGGCGAGTCGGTAACCCAGCGACGCCAGAAGGGAAGCTAGAGAGCGAGTTAAAAGCGCGCCGATGGTCAGCTTTAAATTCTGTGCACTGGAATTGATCACGTGATCAATTCCAGTGCACAGGTCAAAGTGGCTACCCTCGGTTTTGTTACCCTTTCAGGATGGTCTTCGCTTCGTCCCGTTTGAGGGGAGTCGTCTGACAGGAATAGAAAGGATCGCCGTGATCGTCGATCCATTGGTTAAGCTGGCTCTTCAGTCGATTCTTTGGTTGAGCGTATTTGCGATTTTGCGACAGGTTAACGATCTCTTCGGGATCGTTTTCAAGATCGTAGAGCTCTTCTCCCCAATCAGTATAGAGATTGTATTTCCACTTGGCCGTTCGAATGGATCGAATGGGATTCACCCAGGTCTGCTTGCCGTAGTATTGGGAAATGACGTAGTCACGTTTCGGTTCGCGTCCTTTACCAGCGAGGATCGAGGCTACGGATTGGCCATGACAATCGATCGGCTCTGCTCCGGCGAGCTCGAGAAGCGTCGGAACGGTGTCTACGTTGACCCAATGATAGTCGGACTTTCTGTGTTCGGTTTGGCCGGGCATGCGAATCGACATGGGAATTCGCAGCAAGTGTTCGTACATAAACGGCCCTTTGAAGACGAGGCGGTGGAACGTATCCATGTCGCCATGATCTGAGGTATTGACGACGATAGTGTTTTCCCAAAGCCCTAGCTCTTTGAGCCTGCCGATCACTTGTCCTGCGTGATCGTCATAGAGTTTGACCTTCTGTCGATAGAAATCCCGGTATCCCTTCCAGGTTTCCTCGTCGGCATTGATAATAAACTCCCCTTGATTGTGCTCCATGAATTCGCGTTGCACCTTAGGGACTGTATCGAAATCCTGATGTCGCCATGACTCAGGCAGCTCGACATCGTCGATTCGAACATTGCTCTGCCCTGGCTTGTAGTAATAAATGTCATGAGGGTCTAGATACATCAAAAACAGGGCGAACGGCTTGTCATGGTTTGCGTGGCGATCGAGGAAATCCAGGCCTCGTTCCGTTGTTTTTGGATCTGGGCCTCGCTTATTTTCTTCGTTCCATCCCGAATTGCCTATTGGATGATCCCCGAGGTGCCATTTCCCGAATATTCCGGTTTTGTATCCCGCTTTGTGGAGATGACTGCCTATCGTAGGGAGATCGAGGTCGGTGCCTCCGAGCGAATTAGCATTGTTTAGCATTTCCGTCGTGTGTGGGTAGAAGCCTGTCAGCATGGAGGAACGGCTGGGCGAGCATTGTGGGGTTGTGCAAAAGGCGTTTTCGAACACTGTTGACTCTGCGGATAGGGCATCTTGATGAGGCGTGTCAAAGAAGGGATCGACTGATCCTTGGGCCTCCCAGTGTTGCTGATCGGAGCAAAGATAGAGAATGTTCGGGCGTTTGCCTTTTGAGTTTTGACTGAGAGAAAGGCTAGGAAACGCGACAGCGCCAGCGGCAACTCCTGTGGATTGAATGAATTTACGGCGAGATTGATTCATGCTTTTTATGATTGGTAGATTCTTTCAGCATTGCCGCCAAGAATGGCGGATTGTTCGGAGTCGGATAGCTCGCCAATGGCGGTTTTCATTGTATTGAACCAGCGGTTGTAGTCTGTGCGAAGAAGGCACACGGGCCAATCAGATCCGAAAAGGAGTCGCTCCGGTCCGAAAGCTTCTAGTGCGGTTTCGAAGTAGGGCTCTAACAAATCGGCGTTCCATTCTGGATCCCTAACCTCCGTTGCCATGCCGGAAAGCTTGCAAGCGACGTTGTCGCGACCAGCCAGTTCGACGATGTTTTTACGCCAACTCTCGTCGAAAGCTCGCGAGTCGATACGTGGCTTGGCTATGTGATCGACTACAAATTGCTGATGGGGATGCCGGTCAACGAACTCGATTGATTGAGGTAGGTGCTTTTCAAAAATGAGGATGTCGTAGACTAGGTCGTAGTTGGCCAGCTCGCCTATTCCCCGGTTGAAATCCTTGCCTAAGATGAAGTCGTCGTCTGGCTCATCGTGGACAACGTGCCGGGCTCCGACGAGAGCTGGATGCGTAGCGAATCGGTCCAGCGAGTCTGATACATTGGCATCGCGAAACGGTAACCAGCCGACAATGCCCTTAACGAAAGGATTCTCTTCAGCGAGCTTAAGTAGCCACTCAGTTTCTTCCAGGGTTTGCTGTGCTTGAACGGCTATGCAGCCATCGATCTGGTTGCCCTCAAGGATGGGTTCTAAATCACGGGGAAGGAAGTCTCTCTTAATGGCCTCATGAGCCTCCGTCATCCAAGGGTAGGCTTCTCGGCTGTAATTCCAAAAGTGCTGATGGGAATCTATTTTCATGCGTGGGGAACCATACGATTGAATGTTCGGATCAAGATCTCAAGTGGTAAGAATCACAAGCCTTTGCGATTCGATAGAGACGATCAAATCGGCTATTGAGTTTTAGGATCCAGAACGCACATTCGCCCTCATGCCTCGACAAGCTATATTCATTCTTACGGATACTCAGGGAACGGATGTGATCGGCTGCTATGGGCGGCCCGAGATGCGGACGCCGAATATCGATCGGATGGCGTCAGAGGGAATCCGTTTCGACCGCGCCTATTCCGCGCAACCTGTCTGCGGCCCCGCACGGTCGGCTCTATTCACTGGTTTGTATCCTCATTCCAATGGCGTCTTAGGGAATGACATGGCTCCGTCGATTGACGCCCAAACGATTGGCCAGAGACTGGCTGCTGCTGGCATTCGAACAGGATATGTTGGTAAATGGCATTTGGATGGAACCGATTATTTCGGAAATGGAGTGTGTCCTGAAGGCTGGGATTCGGCTTATTGGTTCGATGGGCGTTGCTATCTCGATAGCCTAGCCAGCAAAGAGGAGCGGGACTTTTCCCGGCTTGTCCCGACGGCCAAGGATATGCGGGATCAAGGTTTGGACGAGACCTTCACCATGGCTCATCGGAGCGTCGACAAGGCCTTGGAGTTTATTGAGAAACATCGAGATGAGGACTTTTTTCTAGTGGTTTCAATAGATGAGCCGCATCACCCTTTCATTTGCCCAGCGGAGTTTCTTGAGGAGTTCGAGGGATTTGAATTCAAAATGGGGGCTAATGGAAATGACGATTTGCTAGACAAGCCTCAATCGCAACGAGATTGGGCCGAGCACGTTAAGGCGCATATGGGTGATGGCAAAGTGTTCCGTCTAGATCCGTTCTTCGCCTGCAATAGCTATTGCGACTATGAGATAGGTCGAGTTTTTAATGCCATTGATAAGTGGATACCGGAGGCCATGACCGTTTATTCTTCGGACCATGGAGACATGCTGGGGGCCCACCGCCTCTTCGGAAAAGGTCCCGTTATGTATGAAGAAATCGCCAAGATTCCGTTCGTGGTTCGCTGGAGGGAAGCGGCTCCAGCAGGGTCGATCGTGGATCGGCCGATATCCCATATCGACCTGATGCCGACTTTTCTCGAGTTTTTCGGGCAAAGCCAGCCAGAGATTTTGCAAGGGGAGAGTTTGTTATCGATATTCTGTAGCCCAGAAGCATGCGATCGGGAAATGGCATTTCTCGAGTTCAATCGCTTCGAGGTTGATCATGACGGTTTTGGGGCATTTTCTCCCACCCGCTGCGTAACTAGCCGGCGATACAAATTGGCCATCAATTTGACGGATAAGGACGAGCTATACGATTTGGAGAACGATCCCTACGAAATGGGCAATCTCATTGATGACGATGCTCACTCCCCTGCCCGAGACGAACTGCATGCGGAAATCATCGCTTGGATGAATCGAACGCGGGACCCATTCCGTGGGCCTCAATGGATCAATCGCCAATGGAATGGCGATTCTGCGAGTAGTTGGGGAGGCCACACGCGGCCTCGACCGCAAGACGGGATCAATCCGCACACCTTGCTATACGATACTGGGGAGCCAATCGATCGTCTAGAATATCCGAAGCACTAAGCCAAGTCGCGCGGCTCTTCAGGCCGCGGCTTCGATTAAAGGCAGGGATAGAGGCGTCACGGTTGCTTGAGGACAAGCAACCCTACCTAACTCACCTATATCCGTTCGATCGATACGCTGAGGATTTTGACTTCGTTGAGGGGCTTGTCGTCGGAGGCTGTTTCAACTTCTTGGATCGCCAGGACTACGTCCATGCCTTCGATTACCTTGCCGAAGACCGTATGCTTGCCATCGAGCCAATTGGCGCCGTCGGACTTGGTCACAATGAAGAATTGCGAGCCGTTAGTATCTGGTCCGGAATTAGCCATGCAAAGTGTGCCGTATTCAACTTTGGCGATCAAATTCGGCTGTTCTACCGCTGCATCGGTTTGAAGCATTTCCTGCAGCTCCTCCACGGTCCTTCCGATCAAGGGGGTTGGTGAATTGGCTGCCCTTATTTCATCGAAAATAGCGGCGACATCGGGAATTGGGCTTTCGCCTTGGTGTTCCTGAAGGTGGGGCATGAGAAGGGCTTGGAAGCTGGCGTTGGCCGCTTCCTCGGTTTCGATTTCGCCAGTGATCTTAGTTAGAGTCGACTGGAATCGTGTTAGCTTTTCTTCGGATCCAAGAAGAGATTGCAATTCTTCGATAGTCTTGCCGATCAGCGGCTCAATGCTTTGAGCGGATTGAATTTCCTCAAATAGAGCGGCGATATCCTCGATTGGGCTTTGGCCTTGATGCTCCATTAGGTGTGGGCGTAACAGTTTACTAAATACGGCGTTAGCGGTTTCAGGATCTAAAATCTCGCCTTCGAGAGGAACTACGGAACCTTCGAAACATTCGTCTTGGAATTGATAGCCAGGCCCTCCGGTTCCCGTTCCAAGCGGGCATCCGCCCTGTATCATGAAATCCCTTATTATTCGGTGAAAAGTAAGCCCATCGTAGAAAGGTTCGCTTTTCTCCTCTCCTTCAGGACTCGTCCAGGTCTTGCTTCCTTCGGCCAGTCCGACGAAATTCGCTACTGTGATCGGAGTTTTTTCCTCGAATAGCTCGATCACCATCTCGCCTTGAGTCGTTTCCATACGGGCAACAAGCGTCGTTGTTTTTTGCGAACATCCGGCGAGGAAAGATAGAACGGCGATGGAAGCGATCGCGCAGGCTTTGATACGAGAAATCTTCATAGGGCTCGGAGTAAGGGGGCACTTGTTATTGGGAGCAACAGCAATCTGGGATGGAGTAGGAATCGAGCTTATCGTGGCTAGGTTTCTTGTGTTACAAACATTCTTTTTGTAGGAGCGGCTTTGGGCCGCGCGTTGGTGGATCTTGATGAATCGCGGCGTAAAGCCGCTCCTACGCCGGAATCACCGTAGAGCTCGCATTAGCCGTTAGTTTGAACTACTCCAAAAGCTCCGCTAGTTTAGCCTCCAGGGCTTCACCTCTCAAATTTCGGCCAATGATGCGTCCATCGGGATCCATGAGAAAGCTCATGGGTAGGGCCGTCACATTGTAAGCAGCGGCAAGTGGAGATTGCCATCCCAGGGAATCCGAGATTTGCGGCCAAACCACGCGATCCTTTTTCGAGGCCATTTCCCAGATCTGTCTGCTGTCGTCCAAGTTGACCGCGAAGATGGCGAAGGGATGGTCTGCATATTTCGGCAAGAGCTGGTTGTAGAGTCGGTTTTCGACGCGACAGGGAACGCACCAAGATGCCCAGAAATCGACCAGTACATACTTCCCGCGAAAGTCGGCCAATGAGTGGGATTCCCCATCCATAGATCGACCCGAAATCGGGGAACCGAAGGCTCCTAAAGCGGTGCGAGCGAATCGTTCCAGCCGCGTGTGCATGCTGGCGGTGATGGCGAGCTCGAAACGCTCTTCTGCGAATGCGTTCACTTTTCCCTGGAGTTCCTGCAGACGATAATCTGGATCCCACCGAAGGGAGGTTGCGTAGAGAGCGATAGAGTCACCGATTCGATCGATACTGAAATCGTTAAGTTCTCGCCTATGGGCTGCGAAGCCTTGAACTTCAGCTTTTGCCAATCGGGTCATCAGTTCTGGTGGAGCGCTGGGATTTTCTTTGGCGGCGTTGAGCTGGGCCCGAGGAGGGTAGACGAGCCGAGTTAGCGAGTCTTTGCGAAAGGCTTCGTAAGCTCGCAAGTCCAGCGTATCGGGCGATCCCGTGACTGAATAGCCAGTTGGGTCGTTTGGATCGGCGACAATTTCAACGTTTTGATTTTGATCGATGGCGAGACCAAGTACCCGGCCAGTGGGAAGATCTAGTGAAAAGAGGCCGGGTTCGCCAGAGAAGCTCTGCCGAAAGACCCCATCTGCGGCGACGGAAATGCGCCCTTCTTCCGATCTCGTCTTCGAATCGATATCGACTCGGCTTAGGGCAAGTTCGGTCCCGGCTGCCCCACTTCCAATGTTTCCCGAGATCGAAAAGCCTGCCCAAACTGGAAGGGTGAATAAAGTGAATGCCAAGGGAGTCAGTCTGCGAATGCAGCTGAGTACCGCTCCAGATACAGATTTCAAGGGATACGAACGTGATTGAACCATAATCGGTGCGGTATCTTCTTCTTACGTTCTAGGACCGGCTTCAATTTCAATACGCACCAAATTAGACAATATCATCCGCCAAAAAGAATGATCAAATGGCCCTCTCTCAGATCCAATTGGAGCGAGGCGGCCAATCCCAGGCGACATCGGTTCGGTGTCATCTGGCAATGGCGAACGCTGAGAGCTTGGATTCTGAGACGCATTGCCTTGGGCAAAGGGGCCGAAACGGGTTTGATCGGCGTTGATCGCCACCAGACGGGTCCTTAACTCGCGCTGGCGTCAAGTCGCCTTGTTTAAGCCCGTTTCGGCCTCCGCTACTTACTCATTCTTTTTGGCGGATGGCATAAGATCTTGAGGTGCCTTAGATAATGGCAGTAATTCGAAACCCTAAGCCGTTAGCTCTCCTTCGAACCCATTCCTGCACGATGCCAATCAAACCTTCTCTATGCATTGCCGCGCTCTTCGCCAGTTTTGGAGCAACTGCTTGGGCCCAAATGATGAGTCCTTCTGAGATACTGCAGGAAATCAGCAAACTCGAGCGAGTGGGATCGGTTCTGCACGTAGCTGCCCACCCTGACGACGAAAATACCACGCTACTTACCTACTTAGCTCAAGAAGAGCGTCTCGAGACAGCCTATTTGTCTCTTACTCGTGGCGGGGGCGGCCAAAATCTCATTGGCTCTGAGCTCAAAGAGGAACTGGGGCTGATTCGGGCCAATGAGCTTCTGCAGGCTCGAAATATCGATGGAGCCAATCAGTTGTTTACTCGAGCCCGGGATTTTGGCTATTCCAAAGGGCCCGAGGATACGCTAGAGAACTGGGAGGAAGACGAGGTCCTTGGCGATGTCGTTTACGCGGTTCGCTATTTCGAACCTGATATAATTATTACCCGATTCAATCCTGCTGCTGGCCCAACGCACGGACATCACACGGTTTCCGCCCAGTTGGCGCTGAGAGCATTCAAGCTGGCTGCAGATCCGAACGCCTTTCCTGAGCAGCTCGAAAAATTGGATACGCATCAAGCGAAACGGATCTTTTGGAATGGCTTTGGCCAGAGGCGCGGCGGGCCTGCGAGTTCCAATTTGCAAAACGAATCCCGCGAAGTCGTTAGCTTGCAGATAGGAAGCTACAATCCGCTATTTGGAGAATCCTACACCGAGATTTCAGCCCGCAGCCGAAGCATGCACAAGAGTCAAGGTTTTGGACGGGCTGGCAGGCGCGGATCGCAAGTGGAAAGGCTCGTACTGCTTGATGGGGCTCCCGCAGAAGGCGACTTTCTTAAAGGCGTGGATACGACTTGGGACGGCTATGCAAATGGACGATCGATATCGGAGCGTATCCAAAATATAAAATCGAACTTCGATATAGCCGCGCCTTGGCGATCTCTGCCGGAATTGCTGAAATTGAAGGACGAGTTGGGGGAGCTGCCGAATTCCCGGTTCGCTCGAAGGAAGCAAGCTCAGCTGAAAAGGATAATCGCGTCATCCATGGGACTGCATTTGGAAGCCCGAAATGAGGATGCCCATGTTTTGGCAGGAAGCGAGATTGGCATCAGCGTGGAGCTAGTCAATCGATCGCCCGCAAGCGCTCGCTTAACAGGATTGGAAGCCACCTCCTTTGATAGTTCCGTTTGGCCTGATCGCAGATCGGTAGTTAGCAAGGATGATTTGAATATAGCCCTACCGGCGAATGAGGTGGAGACGGTTTCATTGGAGGCTAGCTTGCCTACTGATGTCCCCTATACTCAACCCTATTGGCTAGAAGAAACTCCCAGCATTGGAATTTACAAGCTGAGGAACCGTCGACTGCTGGAGGTGGAGTCATTGCCGGATCCAATATCAATCGTCGCGAAAGTGGAAATCGATGGACATATTGTCGAGCTCGAGGCTCCACTGATTAAGGTGAAGAGCGATCCTGTCAAAGGAGAGGTTCGAGAGCCGGTGGCGATTCGCCCAGCCTTGGTGTTGAAGCCCGAGAGCGCTGTTACGCTCTTTGAAGATCGAGAGGCGAAGGAAATAGCGGTTAGCATAACAAGTAATTTTGGCCCGATCTCGGGCGTTCTGGAGGCGAGCGT
>Ga0066378_10000164_pt1 | contig 28897 bp, 19 predicted proteins | sample Knorr_S23_td_DCM_FD_70947 | JGI IMG/M metagenome (GOLD analysis project Ga0066378, IMG submission 70947) | Marine microbial communities from Southern Atlantic Ocean transect - Knorr_S23_td_DCM_ad_71m_LV_A | ecosystem: Environmental > Aquatic > Marine > Oceanic | place: Southern Atlantic ocean...
CGAAGTTTGATCGATTTCAGATTGTTCGCTCGCTGCTACAAGAGTTTCAACTCCATCAGTATCCTTGTTATTTCTGATGAATAGAAGGGCTCCTCCACCTAAAGCGAGAATTGTGACAACTAAAATAATCATGATCAAACCAATTGGATTATCCAACTCGCCTTCTAATGAAGCAGCAGGGTCGTCAGGATAAGCATCTGAGTTATCTCCAACTCCGTCGCCATCCGAATCATCCCATTCATTGGAGTCATTCGGGAAAAGATCTTGATCATCTTTGATTCCATCACCATCTGTATCTCTCTGACTAACTGAACATCCTTCGGAATCTACCGATGCTCCAAGATTTGTATTCGGACAAATATCCGATGCATCAACTACTAAATCTCCATCGGTATCCCTCTCAGATGGACCACAACCAATCAAATCAGCTACCTCATTAATTGGAGTAGAAGGACAAGTGAAATCATCAATATCTAAGACTCCATCGCCATCCGTATCTCTCTCATAATCTGCACAACCAACATTATTTACAGAAGAACCAGAATTAGTTTGAGGGCACTCATCAATTGCATTGTTTATGCCATCAACATCAGAATCTTTCTGGGAAGGAGAACAACCATCTGCATCTGCAACCTCGATTCCTGGAGTTCCGGGACAGGAATCTACTGCATCTTTAACAGAATCATTATCGCTATCTTTCTGTGTATCTCCGCAACCATTGACATCTACTGACTCACCTGAAGGAGTGTTGGCACATAAGTCCTTATCGTCCATCACTGAATCCCCATCAGAATCTTTTTGATAATCAGCACATCCTTGCTCATCAACACTGTATGATGGGATTGTCGAAATACAAGTATCAATATCATCTGTAACTCCATCTCCATCTGTATCTAGTTGATTTGTAGCACAACCATATCCATCTACTACAAGACCAAAATCAGTGGATGGACAATTATCTCGATCATTCATTATTCCATCGAGATCATCATCAATTTGACTTTGTCCACAACCAATTGAATTTACCAATTCTCCGGTAGGAGTTTGGGGGCAGTCATCGAGATCGTCAGTTACTCCGTCATCATCTGTATCCCTCTGAGATGGTGAACAGCCATTAGAATCAGCAGTTTCACTGTTAGGGGTTTCAGGACAGATATCAATATCATCTGTAACTCCATCTTCATCTGTATCTAGTTCAGATTCATGGCAACCATTAGAATCAACAGGGCGAGCATTTACAGGAGTATTAGGACAATTATCTGGAGCATTTCCAGTCTGATTATCACCATATCCATCCCCATCAACATCAGTCCATTGAGAAGAATCATTAGGGAAAGCATCTGCTAGATTACCCTGCGGATTATCTCCATAACCATCTCCATCTGAATCAGCCCACTGGGTGCCATCGTTAGGGAATACATCTGGGCTAGTTCCTGAGGAGTTGTCCCCATAACCGTCTCCATCAGAATCTATCCATTGAGAAGGATCGTTGGGCATGAAATCTCCATTGTCCCCATACCCATCTCCATCAGTATCTACCCACTCATTTGGATCATTCGGAAATTCATCAGGAGTAGTTCCTTGAGTATTATCTCCATAGCCATCTCCATCTTGATCAGACCACTGAGTAGAATCTTCAGGGAATGCATCCCCATCTGTTCCTGTACTATTATCCCCGTATCCATCTCCATCTGAATCTATCCATTGAGATGGATCGTTAGGCATGAAATCTCCATTATCCCCATAACCATCTCCGTCTGTATCTTCCCATTCATTCGGGTCAGTAGGGAAAGCATCAGAGTTGTTACCGCTTGGATTATCTCCATATCCATCACCATCCCCATCTGACCACTGAGAACCATCTGTAGGGAAAGCATCAGAATTATTCCCACTAGGATTATCACCAAACCCATCACCATCACCATCTGACCATTGAGTCGAATCGAATGGGAAAGCATCAGATGCATCGACGTATCCGTCTCCATCTGAATCTCGTTGAGTTGCATCACAACCATTGAGATCCACAGTCGCATTTGCAGTAGTGTTTGCACACAAATCATCCTCATTCCAAACTCCATCCCAATCATCATCGAAGAATAGTTGGAAACATCGACCATCCTCATCTAAAAATGGGTTGCTTGAATTCGACAAAGTGATGTACGCACAATAAAAAGCACTTGCATTGGGAGTAGTGTAATTCCAGATTTGACTGCTCATGTTAGAATTTGATGCATAAATTGTTTGATTGTTCAATGAAGTGACATTAGTATATGTTCCATTTGCCCAAGCTTCTAACCTTGCAGACCAATGATATGATTCTCCTATGTTTAGATCAGTTAATTCAAATCTAACTTGATTAGTTGTAGAATTTCGATCATAAGTGACATTCGTCATATTTACTCTAGGCCATTCAGGTGTGAAACAGTCTAATGCAGAATCAAGAATTGCATTTGTTGATGAATTCTCGAGATACATAAGGATACATCGTTCTGTCCCAGAATTAGGAGGATTCCACGGGATTATAGAAGTCTTGATTGAAATAGTGGGAGTAAATGAGATATTACCACTTTGGAGAGTAGAATAATTGTTCATGTCGACCATAGTCCAATTAAAACGATATGAATCTCCAGCTGTGAGATTCGTAGCTAAAACAAAACCTGCGGTTTCGTTCAAGACTACAAAATCCAGCATATTTACTTCAATGCAATCATATGATTCATTGATTAGAATAAATCCTGAACTTGTTGAGCCTGCAGATGGTTGTGAAAGTCCACCATATAGACACCATGTTCCTGCTCGTTGTGGGAAAGTAAAATTCGTCCCAGAACTAGAAACAGGAATTGTGAAATTGCTTTGTGTAACATTAAGAATAGAAGAAGTGGATGATAGAGTGGTGTAAGAGTTATTTGAACTATGATACTCTAATGCTGCAATTTCCAATTGATACGTATATGATGAATTTGTACTAAGATTACTCAATTCTAGTTCACCATACGTCAGATTACTAAATAGAGTTGCTGAAACGTTTCCAGGTGCTGCTGCAAAGGAGGATGCTCCAGAAATCCAATAACTGAACGAATAATTACCAGTATTTGTAACAGAAGAAAAGGGATAAACATTTACTCTTAATGAGTAATTTCCAGCAGGCCATACCACCGTGCCAATACTAGTAACATTTTCAGGAACACCAGATGATGAAGCAGTCGAGATTAGCGTCCCTGATGGGTCATACAAACGCAAATCAAAATCTAAACCAGTAGCGTGGGTCATAGTGGCACTAATAGTAGAATTGTAAGGGACATAAATTGAATAATAATCATCTGTATCTGATAACTCATTTAGATATCCTCCATAGGTTACGTTATTTGGACCACTAAGTGGCAATCCAGTAGAAATTGATTGGCCAGCATCTTGACCTGAGCCTGCATCATTTTGAGAGGCAACTGTGGTTGATTCTACCTCTAATGTTGCGTTGTAATAATTGATTGCTCCAATATATCCGTAAACTTCTGCACAATAAAATGCTGAGGAGGTAACATATTGAGTAACTGATTCAGAATTAGAAACACCAGTAGAGGATGAAATCTGGTTTCCACCAGAGTCATATAATCTCAAATCAATATCTCCATTAGCATCGATGAATGTGATATTAAACCAAAATTGCGCTGTCTGATTAATCCAAAAACAAAACCAATCAGTATCAGTAGTGCTGTGAATAGTTAAACCAGACCATGACGTGGAATTTAGACCAGTTGAGGTACTGATAGAAGCGTTCCCCCAAGTTGCATTTGACTGACTATCATTGGGCTCATATGCATCGGGTGTAGAAGATGATGCTGGGCCACTTCCTCCTCCACTTCCACTAGACCATCCAGACCATACACCAGTGGTTGTATTACCAGCGCCTCCAGACGAACCGGAGGTTCCTGAGGAACCAGTTCCGTATGGCAAACCACCAGATCCACCAAGGCCACCTGTTGCCGAAATCGAGGCCGTGCTAGATATCGATAAATTAGACGCGCTGTTAGCGCGAATGTCGATAATTCCTCCAGAGCCTCCTCCTCCACCGCTACCGCCATCATACATCATCAAACAGGCACTCCCGGGGAGACAATCGCCGTCTGCACCATTTCCACCATCACCTCCATCCGCGATAATACTACCATTAAATCCGTTACCGTGCGGACCGATTGTAATCTGATTGGCTCGCATAATTATGGTACCGCCAGAACCACCACCTGCCCCTGGACCACCAGTTCCTGAACCGTTGTTATACCGGTATCCTTGTTCACCAGAGTCGCCGTGAACAGTCACACCACCGGAAATATTGATCGAATTAGCGTAGATGATTATGCGCCCGCCTCCAACACCACCACTTGAAACTAAATTGTTGTTCGAATCGATTACATCCCCACCAATCGAACCGGATTCATTTCCGACACCATATGATGACCCACCATTACTACTTGATCCACCTCCAGAACCACCAATCGCGAAATGTCCGGCGCCTCCTGCGCCCGAACCACGCCAGCTGTTACTGAGATAGGTGCTGGACCCTGCCCCTTGAGAGGCTTGTACATTGAATACATCAATGAATGCACCACGGTCTACAGTAAGTGTATTTACTGTTAGAATTAAATCCCCGATTGCCACTATACCTCCACATGACCCTGTTGTGTTTGAACACCCTACATACAAGTTGTCGTAAGCATGACTTCCGTTAAGCCAAGTAAGATTCTGAATGGAGGCATTAGTTGACCCAATACCTGGAGGACTTTCCCAATTCTCTTCATTTGATAACTCAGAAAAATCGTCAGAATAACCAATCATTCCAGTCACTGGTCCTAAAATCATCAATATAGACATAAAGATCGGGAGGAACCGAAATGATGAGTCTAAATTCCGGTCCATACTAGTTATATGAAAATTTCAAACATATCAAACAAATGGTTCCACAGAGCGATATCCGTACAATCGTTCATGTAGTCTGAAAAGTTCCCGTCAACCATGAGACGAGGTATGTTGTTAGTACTCATCCTAGTTCTTGCTCCTCTATCTCTTGCAATAAATGAGAATTCGAGTGAATATATTTCACTTGAAAACCAAGATACTCTTCCAATGTATTCTTATGGTTCGAACTCTCAAAACCTCAGTTACACAACCACTCTAATTTCATCCACATTCAACACATCTGTTACTGCCTTAGGATACGATAGTGAAGGAAATATATCATTTGGGGGATCACTTTGTATGATGATGCCTGGACAATATTATGCTCGAAACTTTCCAAACTGTGATTATGAAGCCGCGAACGGAAGTTCTAGTCATTCTGGATATGGACCTGCAATATTTGGTACAATGCATAGAAATGGTACTCTTTCAACTACTGAAATCATAAACAGTACACTCGGGGGAGATAGAATAGATGATATCTTATATCTTAGCAACGGGGATATTCTAATCTCAGGATGGTTTTGTTGGGGAAATTCAGCCCAACCTGGCTCTAGCTGTTCAATTGGTAGAAATGGAGTATCTGTTGAAGCATACGAAGGTGATGACGCATTCATCGCAAGATTGGATAGTAATGGGACTTGGTTATGGACAATCGCTATGGGGGGAGCATTATGGGATACAACTCACAGTCTAGCAGAGGGACCGAATGGCGAACTTTTTGCATTAACAAGTTTTTGTGTTAATAGTGGTGCAAATTCATGTGCCACAGCGATTCCAGGATTTGGGACAAATGAGAGTTATGGAAAAGACGACTTAATTTTAGTCGAAATTTCCCCCGCAGGTGTAATCCAATGGATGCAATCAATGGGAAGTTCAGAGACTGACCACGGGCCTGAAGCGTCCCCATACAGGCTAATGAAAAAAGGAATTGTCGCAACTAATGATGGAGGAGTAATTGTTGCAGGTAGTTCTTGTGAACAAACTACAGATTGTGATTTCCATATCGGGGATGTCACGTTAGATAACGGAAGCGATGGGTTCCTTGCAAAATTTGATGGAGACGGAGACGTAGTTTGGGCACAACAAATTGGCGGCAATGCTGTGGACTTTTTACAATCAATAGCCAGGGTTGATGAACATCGAATAATAGTCGGTGGAAATCACTACTCAGCAGATTTTTCCGTTCCGGGTCATACCCTGACTAACTATGGATCATCAGATGGATGGTGGGCAGTAATGAACCATACATCCATGACTTGGGATGGACTTTGGAGTTCAACTGATGCACATGACTCGGCTATTCATAGCGTAGATGTCGATGCCAAAGGAGATTTCATTATAGGAGGGAGTGCATGCTATTTCACATCCAACTGTAGACTCGAAATAGGCGGATTAAATCAGACTAATCTTACTCAAGGAGGATTTATTGTTAAAATTGATAGTAATGGAGACGGTAAGTGGCTATTGCCTATACAAACTAATGTAGGCAATATGGCACCCATAAACGCATTAGAAACCAATGAATTTGGAGATATTGTCGCTGCAACTAGATTATGTGTATCTGGCGACCATAATAACAATTGTATTGTTGAAATAGGGAATACAATACTTACTCCAAATTTTAGGAGTTCATTAATCATTACAATCACTCAAGACAATGACTTAGATGGCATATATAATGAAGACGATGTTTGTGAGAATGGAGTTCAAGGATGGACCTCCAATATATCAACTGATTTTGATGGAGATGGATGTAGGGATATTGATGAAGATACAGACGATGATGCCGACGGAATTTTAGATTATAATGATGATTGCCCAATTGAATGGGGAAATTCCACCCAAGATACTCTAGGTTGTCTCGATTCAGATGGTGATGGGTTTTCAGATTCGGGGGATTTCATGCCAATTGATCCTTCTCAGTGGGTCGATTCAGATGGAGATGGGTATGGGGATAATCACTACTATGATATCGATCCAACAACAGGCTTGTTTGTCAATCAATCTGGAGATGGTTCTCCAAATGATTCGGAACAATGGGAAGATATGGATGGCGATTCATATGGAGATAACAATCCTGAAGGAGAGAAGTATGACGACTGCCCAACCATTCCTGGAACATCAAACCAAAATGGTAAATTCGGTTGTATAGATACTGATGGAGATGGTTGGGCAAATGAAGATGATTTATTCCCATTGAACTCGACACAATGGGCTGACAGGGATGGAGATGGATTTGGCGATAATCCTGATGGGGCAGGTCCAGATGCATGTCCAGATGATGCTGGTCAATCGACTATGGATGGTAGTCTAGGTTGCCCAGACATAGATGGAGATAATTGGCCAGACGATATTGATTCATTTCCGAATGATTCCACACAATGGAACGATACTGATGAGGATGGGTTTGGAGACAGCCCGCAAGGCACAGATGCAGATGATTGTGTCGAGACTTTTGGTAATTCAACCCTGGGGGGAATCTTAGGTTGTATAGATTCAGATGGTGACGGGTATGCGGATTCCATTGACAAATTACCAGACGAATATTCACAATGGGCTGATTTTGATAATGATGGATATGGAGATAATCCCGATGGAGTATCTCCTGATGGATGCCCTACTATTCCCGGAACATCTTATCTCGATGTCCTTGGATGTTCAGACTTTGATAGCGATGGATGGTCAGGGAATACAGATGCATTTCCATTTAATGCATCACAATGGTCAGACCAAGATCAGGATGGATATGGAGATAATATCAACGGTTCAGATCCGAATTTAATTGATAATTGTGTACAAATAGCCAACCCCTTACAATCCGATTATGATAATGATGGAATTGGAGATCTTTGCGATAGCGATTCTGACAATGATGGTGTTAGTGATGAGTTAGATATCTGCCCGACAGGAATACTTGATTGGACCTCATCAACTTCTCAAGATTATGACTCAGATGGTTGTTTAGATAATTCAGAAGAAGATCAAGATGATGATAATGATGGATTGAACGATGATGATGATCGATGCTCTTCACCAACAGGTGAAATCGGATGGAATTCGACAGACAGAGAATTAGATTATGATCAAGATGGTTGCCATGATGAATTAGAAGATGATGATGATGATAACGATAAAGTGAATGACCAGGATGATGATTGTGCTAAAGGTTCCAAAAATTGGGAATCTAGATCTCAACCTCCTGCAACAGACCATGATTCAGATGGATGTAGAGATGGAACAAGCGAGGATGAAGATGATGATAATGACGGCATATTAGACGCATTTGATGCGTGTCCAATCGGATATACAAATTGGGAAGCCGTGACTCAAGATGGACTTCCTGGACCAAATGATCAAAATCAAGATGGCTGTGTAGATGGGGCTGAGTCCCCGGGAGATGAAGGTTCAGGAATTGCTGACGAACAATTACTACTTGATTTGTTAAATCAAAATAATGAAGAAGAAACATTTGTCGAACAACTGGCTGCAGGCGATTTAGACGCAATAGGACTTGTTTTTACAATTCTATTCGCATTTGTGAGTATTACTGGAACAGTGTTAATTCGAGCTAGAAAGAGCGCATTCATCAGAGGTTTAGAACGAAATATCATGACTGCTGTTGATTTAGAAGATCTCGATCAAGCAAAGAAAAATATTCGTCGTGCGATGAAAAGAGAGAAAATTTCTTCGCAGAGGTATGAACTAATGATGGATGAATTGAAAGAAAAACAAGCAGAAATCAGTGGCCCAGTGACTCTTGGTGAAAACAAAATTTCCCCTAAAAAATCTAGAGAAAAAGGGCCACCTCGGAGAACTCCCCCTAAAACTAACCCTGAATCAAAGCCAGAAATTGGAGAGGAGGTTATTTCAGAAGTAGAAATTACTGAAGAAGAAGAATTTGAATCCATCTTGAGTAAAATGACCCCCTCAGATTGGGCACCACCTGCTGACGAAATCACAACAGGTGGTGACGGATACAGTTATTGGGAAGACGAAAATGGACAATGGTGGGTACAAATGTCAGACGGTGAATGGACAGAGTGGAATGATTAAGCAAAATATATACCATAATGTAGTGATAGTTATATTCAGTATTTTTTTCATAAGGTCATGAGAGACAGGTTGACACTACTTTCAGTGTTGATACTTGTGCTAGGTACTATTCCGTTTTCAGAAATTAATTCAATTCCATTAGAAGAACCATTCATCAAATGGTCTGGCTCAAGTCCAGACCAGTTCGAACCCAATGAAGGGTCTAGTTCTGCAACCTCAATTCAACAACCATCTACCGGAAATGGTACTCAATTTTTTCAGAATTTATCCATACACGAAAAAGGCACTGGGACTTTAACTCCAGGAGATAATGATTGGTTTCACATTACTGTTTTACAATATTCTACTATCGAAATTGATGTTTTGTTTTCGCACTCAACCGGAGATATAGAGGTTAGCTTGTATGATTCGAATCTAAATCGGATAGATCAATCTTGGAGTAATACTGATAATGAGTCTGTCCTCACAACCATGCGTCCTGGAAGCATATTTCTGCAAATTTATGGTTATCTTCAGAGTGTATCAAATACAAGCTATGATTTAGAGATTAATTATGAAACATTAACCCAAATTCCACACATAAATGACTGGAATTTAGCAGAAATAAAAATCAATGATTTCGGTAATGGAGTTCATCAATTATACGATGAATATCTCCACGGACTAGCATTTGGACCTAATGAAACTCTTTGGTCTAGTGGCCAAGTTTGCTCACCATGGGGAACCGGAACTGAGCCTAATTGCTCGATAGTTCATGGTTCAGTATCTAATACCACAAACTATCAAAAAGATGGACTTGTGATGTATCGTAATTCTGTAGGTGTTTGGTCAAATCAATTTGTTTTTGGAAGTGAACAAAGGGACTCAGCAAATTCTGTGGCACCTATTTCTGAATCTGAAGCATACATTGGAGGTTACTTCTGCCACGGTGCAACTAGTGAATGTTCCATGTCATTTGGATCACGAAATGTTAGTAGTTCCAAGGGTAGTGGAATGATTTTCAAGTCTAACCATAACGGTGACCTCTCATGGTTTGAAGACGTAAATTCTACTGAAGCATCAGTAATATATGATATCGCTATAAACAATGTTGGCGGACCAATTGCTCATGGAATTCATTGCATTTCAGGGGGTGAAGATTGTCAGTCAATGATAGGTTCTTCCAGTGAGAATTTAAACACCCGAGGAGGATCAGATGGATTTATTGTTAGTCTTAACCAAAACGGCAGTGTAAGATGGATTACAAACTATTCGAGCATCTTTGCCGATCGCAATCCATCACTTGCCGATATTTACTATTCTGACTGGGACGACACCATTCTTGAAGCTCCTCTAGGCGGATATTATGTTACAGGAACAATTTGTCAGTCTGCCAATGTTTGTGGAACAACGACATTTGGAGATAATTTTGAGTTTAATATCACTACAAAATATGATTCATTTTTAGGCCACATTGATGATAATGGGGATTGGACTTGGGTTGAATTGATTAATTCAACAGATAGTGGTGAATACATCAAATCCATGAGTGTAATCGATGAGTACAGAATAGCAGTAGTAGGTACATTTACTGGATCTACTATAACATTAGGGAATACTATTCTAACAGGAGGTGGAGCTTCAGATGGATTCTTTGGTATTTTCAATACATCATCGCAGACTTGGGAAGGTGGCTGGGCTACACAATCATCTGATAATGAGTATTTTGACGCAGTGACTGTTTCTCAAGGGAGGACAATAATCAGTGGTTCATTCTGCAGAACTCATGGCGTTAATCCTAATACATGTAATTTAGAAATTGAAGGAATCTCAACTTCAACAAATACCAACTCAGCATTTTTAGCAGAAGTTGACTTATTCGGACTTATTTCTATAAATTTGTTCAATGCAACTAACGGGTATACGCTGATTACTGATTTAGAATCTGATAGTAATGGAGATTTTGCTCTGAATGGTTTAGTGTGCTGGGGATTCATAGGAAATTGCAATATGAATGCCCCCATCTTAAGCTCAGGACATGTTGAAAATGGCACCTTCATCAGTATTTACAAGTCTGACGCTGACCGAGACGGCATAATTGATACATATGACGGATGTTTCCAATTAGTAAACTGGATTTCTAATCTAACCACAGATTGGGACGGTGATGGTTGCAATGATATTGTTGAAGATCTGGATGACGATAATGATGGGTACCCAGACAACATTGATGGATGCAGGATATTAGTAGGAACCTCCAATCAAGATCGTAATGGTTGCCATGATACGGACCGTGATGGATTTTCTGATCCAGATCTTGATTGGGGTTATGAAAATGGGGCAGACCGATTCCCAAATAACCCGCTACAATGGGTGGACGGCGACGGCGACGGATATGGAGATAATGCATATTGGGATATCAATCCGGAGAATGGATTGCGAACTAACCAAACAGGCGATGCTGTTCCAAATAACTCGTACCAATGGACCGATGCTGACGGAGATGGTTTCGGAGATACTGATATCGAGGGTATGTATTTTGACGATTGCCCCCTAACCTTTGGTACTTCTAATCAATCCGATATTTTTGGATGTATAGATTCAGATACCGATGGGTTTGCTGATTCTATTGATGATTTCCCATCTAACTCAACTCAATGGTCTGATGAAGATGGAGATGGATATGGAGATAATATCGATGGAGAAGCGCCCGATTCATGTCCAAATGTAGAAGGTAATTCCTCATACGGTACACTAGGATGTCCCGATGAAGATGGAGATGGTTGGGCAAATTCGAACGACGCATTTTCAAATGATTCTTCACAATGGAATGACACAGACGATGATGGGTTTGGAGACAATGAATATGGAACAAATCCTGATGGCTGTGTAGAAATAGCAGGGAACTCGACCAGTGGTGTTTATGGTTGCATTGACACAGATGGAGACAGTTGGCCTGATGATTTAGATGCATTTCCTAATGAAATAACTCAGTGGTCAGATCAGGATTCTGATGGTTTTGGGGATAATCCAAATGGGAAAGAACCAGATGGATGTATCATACTCCCTGGTACTTCTTTCAGAGATGTATTTGGATGCTCGGACTACGATCAGGACGGATGGTCAGGGTTAATCGATCTATTTCCATTCAACTCATCTCAATGGTTTGATCAAGATGGAGATGGATATGGAGATAACAAAAACGGTTCAGACCTAAATCTTATTGACAATTGTGTTGAGATAGCGAATCCTGAACAGTTAGATCATGACTTAGATGGTGTTGGCGACATTTGTGATACTGATTCAGATAATGATGGCATTTCTGACGAATTTGATTTATGTCCTACAGGCATATTAGACTGGACATCGACAATCGCTCAAGATTTCGATGAAGACGGGTGCCTAGATAGTCTAGAAGATATAGACGATGACAATGATAGCATCTTAGATGAAATAGATACTTGCAAGCGGAGTATTATCAGTTTTGTTAGTACCAACACATTAGATCACGATGGAGATGGATGTCATGACACTGAAGAAGATTCTGACGATGATAACGACGGGGTAATTGATGCTCCTGATCGTTGTCCTGCTGGAATAACAGGATGGAGATCAACCTCTGGGTTAGGGGGAACTGATTATGATGCAGATGGCTGTAAAGACGATGTAGAAGATTTAGACGACGATGATGATGGAATGTATGATGAAATCGATGCTTGCCCACTAGGCTACACGGGATGGGTTTCAGGTGGGCCAAATGATGTAGACAATGATGGTTGCATCGATGGACTTGAAAGTCCTAACAATCAAGGAAATGAAGTAGCAGATAATCAATATCTACTTGACTTGTTAAATCAAACTCAAGAAGATGAAGACAAGAAATTTTCTGAGGCGTTACTCTCTGGAGACTTAGACGCTATCGGTTTGGTTTTTGCTGCTTTGATACCTGTAGTCGGTATTGGAACTACATTATTGTTCAGAGTTAGAAAAAGTGCATTCATAACAAGACTAGAGAGAAGTATTTCTATGGTGAGAAGTTTAGAAGACATCAACTCGGTAAAGAAAGAAATTCGCTTAGCTGCAAAGAAAGATAGGATTTCTGCGAATAGATATGAGTTGATGATGGACGACTTGAAAGACAGACAACAAACATTAGTTGAATCAAAAAATAATCGAAATAGAGGTCAAAAAAAGAAACCTCAAAGGAAAAAAAATCAGAATAATATTTCACAAAAGAAGTTACCTAATGATATGACATCTCCTCCTGAAGATGAGGTCACTACTGGCGAAGATGGATACAGTTACTGGGAAGATGAGAATGGACAATGGTGGGTAAAGTTGCCAGACGGTGAATGGACAGAGTGGAATGATTAATAATTTATATTCAGAATCTAGTTGGGATATGTATGGCTGAGTTAGGTAGTCCATTAGATTACTATCTCCGTGTTTTCTCTAATTTTGAATTCTCTGTTTCTGGAGTTTTTGCGCTCAACCACACCGTAGCCATTATCGGGGCCATAACCGGGCTGTTTGTTGCCGGACTTTCCCTCCTTATTTTCAGATCTGGCAACAAGGATCTCAAAAATCAAGCAATTGGGATGATTTTACTTATTGAGGGTTTCATGGCTTTCACGCTCGGTTTTTATTGGATTTATCCTTTCTCTTTAGAAGGGCTTCAATCCGTTATTTGGATGCGACCTCTAGCAGGCATTACGGGCCTCACTAGAATGATGATGATGGTCGCCTTGCTTTCTTTTTTCATTGAAACAGAGTGGGCGAGACGGATTCGACGCGTGTTTGAGTGGAAGCGGATATGGATTCTTCCAGTTATATCTTTTTTAATTATCTTGTACCCTCTTTTGACACACGGTGTCGATGGCGCAATTGGTGACATGGCCCACATCTATTGCGCTGAACCTTCGGCTCAAGGTGTTGGAAACACTGTCTTCGGCAGCGAACTAGGTTATACCCCAGTATGCCCGGAAACATTCGCGGCAACATATCCGGCGATCTACGTTAGTACCAGCACTGGCGAACTCACACTACCAATCGTCCTTATCACGAGTTTGCCGCTGGTTTTTGTGGCGATTTTTATGGCCCGTCTGGCTCGAAACCCCGTCCGTGTCGATGCTAATGGCTACAACCTTGATGAAATCAAAGCACTACGAACCGGCTTTCTCGTAAAAGTAGGATTCATGTTGGGAGGGTTATTCCTCATGATTGCGCTTTCTGCTGCGTTTGGTCTCACATCTCCTGATATGACATTGTTCAATCCCGATACTTCAGATAACACTGGCGTTGTGGCCCTTGCCATTGGAGGGCCTTTTTCCCTTCTCATGAATATCTTGTCGACACTTTTCCAAGGCGTTATTTTCACTTATGCCATCCTCAAACACGAGGTTATGGGCATCGATGAACGCTTGCGTAAGGGGTTTACTGCGACCAGCTTTGCGGGTTTTGGGGGCCTTGCTTTACTCGTCGCCTCAGAATCGATGGAATCGGCAATTCCTGGTGGCGGACTGATTGGTGGACTTATTGTAGGTGTGCCGTTAATTGCTTTGCGTAAGCCGATAATACGAGTGTTTTCAAATATCTCTACTTCCCTTATGCCAGAAGCTCATACTCAAAATGAATTAAAATATCTGGAAATATATTCAATCGCAATGGAAGATGGGATTGTATCAGCAAGTGAAAGGAGTATGCTTAATGTTCAATCAGAAATGTTTGGAATTGATGGAAAGAGAAGAGAATATCTTGAGAATTGGTTTAACAATGAGAACTCTGATCAGAATGAATTGATTAAGTCTGAAGTCCAGTCGTTAGTATCTCAAGAATGGACCGATGACACAGGATTTACTTGGAGAAAAATGAATGATGGAACGTTAATGTGGTGGAATGGTAAGGATTGGGTACCTTACTCTAACTAACATCAAACAGTACTTAACCTCACGATAATTAATCAAATTGGAGATTAATTTCACTACAAGGGTTAATAATTTTCAGTGAAAGACTCCTTTCTTTACCCATACCGCAATCATCATAGTCCACTCAGTTGCTTTCAACAGGCTATTGGATCTGACGACTCGGCGGGTGATGTCATCATGACTGATGGGTCTTACTTGGGAAATCATTGATTCACCTAGTATGTGGCTACATCCCTGTAGGGATTATTCCGTGAATATACACTCTTCTCCGATGTCGATAAGGTGAAAAATTCACTGTAAGGATTCTTTCGTCTTAAATTGAGGACTCGTGGGACAGTTTCGACTTTCGGGATGTGGCTGAAACTCTGAACTCTGAAGAATACAAGAGTCCCAAACACACTAGTAGCAATCATCATCATTCCAATTGCTGGATTAATGACTCCGATCAGTACTATGGACAATAGGGTGGCTAGGATGGTGATGCCATACATGACCTTCCATCGTCGTACTGTACTAAAGGGGGTGTTTTTCACCATAGGGGTAAAAACGACACACTGCGTCGTATTTGAGCACAATTTAGATTCACATGGTAGTTTTAGCCAAAACATAATTCGCACTTATTGTATTTATCAAGAGATTAAATCCCTCCAATGGGAATGATGAATATGGCCAGCAAACATAATATAGATTTCATTTTAGAAGAATTACCATGGATGCAGCGATACTTGTTCATATGAAGAAAGGCAAAACTTACGAGGATTGGGAAGAGTTGATGTTGAACGCTTACGATAATAGAAAGGAAGTAGAAGATGGGAAAATAGTGTATGGCAAGGCCAATGACAACACTGCAATCATTCTACGCTTTGACTTCGATCCCGCTGAGATGGCGAAGAGGCTCGAAGACCTAGAATTCATGGAAAGAGTTGCGGAAGTAGTAGAAAGCAGGGAAATGTTCTCACTATCTCCGATGCAACGACCATAGTGGCCTCGCGACCTATTGTCACTGGAATGGCGCCGAGAGAGGGATTCGAACCCACGACCTGCGGATTAACAGTCCGCCGCTCCACCAGCTAAGCTATCTCGGCAACAACCCAGCGACTACCCCTCCATTGATGAAGGAATCGGGTGGATAGTATTATCATTCCCACTCAATTGTACCAGGAGGTTTGTGGGTAATATCGTAAACAACTCGATTTACACTTCCCTTCAGTGCATTGGTTATACGAGTTGAAGTAGCAGCCAGTACCTCATGAGGAATAGGAGCATAATGAGCTGACATACCGTCTAAACTGTGAACTGCTCTGACAACTATGGTCTCTCCGTGAACTCGAACATCCCCATGTACTCCCACGCTCCGAACAGGTAACAAGGCTGCGAAATATTGCCAAGGAATGTCACATTTGCCTTCTTCAGCAGCCGCACGAAGATCTTCTTCGACAATGTGACATGCTTCCCTACAAGTTTCAACACGTTCTCGGGTTAATTCTCCTAGAACACGAACAGCAAGACCAGGGCCAGGGAAAGGCTGTCTTTCAGAAGATGGAATGTTCAACACGCGGGCTATCGCTCTCACCTCGTCTTTGTAAAATTCTCTCAACGGTTCTACAATTACTAAATCAACATCTTCTGGAAGTCCTCCCACATTGTGATGTGATTTGATTGTATCACGAGAACCCCCTCCTGACTCAATCCAGTCTGGAGCGATTGTTCCTTGAACAAGATACTTGGCACCAATCAAATCTTGCTCTTCTTCAAAAACTCTGATGAATTGTTCACCAATTACCTTTCTTTTCTCTTCAGGATCAATTACACCTTCAAGATGCTTGAAGAATCTGTCACTAGCGTCTACCACCTTAAGATTCAAACCCTGCTCATGGAGCATTTTTGATACTTCTTCTGTCTCATTCTTTCTCATGAATCCTGTGTCAACATATACGCAATGTAGCATAGACCCAATCGCACGATTCGCTAAAACCGCAGCAACTGTACTGTCGATACCTCCACTGCATGCAATGATTGCAGTATCATCAATCTTCGATGTTAGGGCCTCTACAGCCTCATCGATTAACATCTGAGTGTCCATAGGACCACCTAAGCGCCACGTTCTTCTTGGAGGGCTTGATCATCGGCAATAACTGCATTTGTTCTCATTTCCCTGTATGCGACTATTGCTTCCGCTATTGAATCGTTTGCAACCCCAATAATCTGTAAAGCGAGCAACGCTGCGTTATCCCCTCTATCAACCCCAACGGTTGCCACAGGCATTCCTGGAGGCATCTGAACAATACTCAAGAGACTGTCATACGGTACTTTACTTCCTACTGGTACACCAATAACTGGTTTAGAGGTCATTGATGCAAGAACACCGGGAAGAGCAGCAGCCACTCCAGCCATCCCGATATACACCATGCATCCATCTTCTTCAGCAACATCTACAATTCCGTGAAGATAATCAGGAGAACGATGGGCACTAGCTATACGAATTTGATACTTAACTTCGAAACTATCGAGTATTTTCGCTGCTTTTTCTGCTACCGGCATGTCCGACTTGCTACCTAGTACAATTGTGATGTCCATGTACCTCCGCAGGGCAGTCGGTTCAAAGCGTTCACCGTTTGAACTAATCATTAGAAAACAGTGAATCTAGTATCAAAGTGCCTTCCATTAGCACGATTACAGGTAAAGCGACCAAAAGTAGGGATAATGGATCGGGGGGGCTAACAAATGCAGAAAATGCAACGGTTACAAACCAGATTTCTCGACGTCTGGAAGAGATAGATTCTCTGCTTACTAATTCTCTTCTTAGAAGTGCTAGGATAACCAAGGGAGTTTGAAAAACAAGTACACTCGCTCCCGTTAAAGAAACAATGAAACCAGCCCATGCCTCTAGTTGCCAAGTTGTAGTAAGTCCTACTGATGCAGCATCCGAAGTAAGATATTCTAACAACAGCGGTATTACAAATTCAAAAGAATAGAACACTCCCAAAATAGATAATCCAAACATCGAGAAAAAAACAACAATTGCAGTTCCAACATGAGGTTGAATAGAAATAGAAAGATCTGATGCAGATTCCCGTAAAGAGTCAACTCTTCTTCCGCGTAGAAGTACATCGATAGAAAGAACAATTACAATTACTGTCAGCGCAAGATATCCCGCAATTCTCAAACGCAGAAGAACTACCTCGAGTGGATGTAGTACAACTACCTTGGCACCATCAGGTAAAAATGATGAAGATAGTAACCATTGGACGCCTTCTCCTGCGAGTATGTACCCTATGGAAATACAAAGAATACCAACAAATGCAAGTAGACCTATTCTAACTCTGATTTGCTCACCTAATACGCGTAAAATCTCAAAAGATTCTACTTCCTTAGAGCGCATCAAAAAATTGCCTCCTTATTTCAGCATAATTTAGTATCGAAATTAGAATTTTGGCATATCTGGAAGTTCGACATCATCTTTTCTTTCCTTGGGTTTCTCAGCATTTGGTCTTCCAGTCATCTCAGGCATATCAGGAAGTGGCTCGTGTTCTTTTTGCCCATCTTTAGTTCTTCTTTGAGGAGATACTTCAGGCTCAGGCGCCTCAATCTTCTGACCTCTTTTCTCACCTTTACGTTCTGGACTCTTTGGAGTAGAAACATCCTCGTTTTTCTTAGACTGCTTAAGGGGGTCGTCCCCACCTATCCTTAGATTTCCGGAATCAGAATCTAGGCCGGTTGCAGTTACCTTAGGGCCTACTGGAACACCATTAATCATCCATCTTCCAGTCTTTGGATCTAATTCTGCGGTAGCAGGAAGACTAGTTGGCCTGACTGGCATCTCTCCTGTAATACTTGGAGTAGCCTTAATTGGAGGAGAAGAGTCTTCAATTTCTTGGTCTAATATTTCAGATTCACTAACTTCGTCTTCTGAAATATCCACTTCTTTCTCTTCAAGTTCTTCGATGGAAGATTCGGTTTCTTCGTCTTGAGATATTTCTACATCTTGAACTTCTTCTTCGACTGTAGGAGACTTCTCTTCAGCCCCCAGTAAGGATTCATTTTCTAGTGTTGATTCAGAAGAATTTTCATTTGGAGATTCAATTCCCAAAAGCGTTGAAGCATCTGGAATAAATTCCTCATGAATGTCTTTTTCTATAGCATTAACGTCATCCTTATCCAGATGTAATTTGGCTTCTTCTTTTGGGGCCTCTATCACAAATTCTGGGTCAGATGATTCTTCTGCATCCTCATTTTCTTCTATGTTTGCCATAATACCTGACGAAGAAGATGTAACCCCTAACTCCACTAACTTATCCATCTCACCGAGGGCGGAGTCAACTGTTTCAGAATCAACCCTCTGTGCTTCTCCCAAAACTGACGCAATAACTTCAGCGGCAAGGGGATTAATCACTCTATCATTTGATCTACCAACAGGAGGTAATTCAGATGGAGGTTGTTCAGATTTAGCAGGTTTGGGCCTTATTGAGAATGCTACTGGAGTAAGGAAAACCATTATCCAAATCATGATAATTTCTTGAGTACCAATCATAGATGCTTGGGACCATGTGGGTCCACTTGGGTCCATTCCAAGGAGGCGAAAAAGAGCATAAATCGGATGGATTTTCATTCCACCTTGGTCAAAGAGGGAACCCGGAAGGATACCCAGCATACTATTCAATACGAATAGTAATGATGCACCAAGAAGAATTACTCTAGAAAGTAAAATCCTAATACTGCTGGACTGATTTAATTGCTCAACCTTAGCAACCGTTCCGGCTTCCATTGCTTCTGCCTGTTCTGACAAACTAGCTGTTTTTGGCATTTCGAAAACTGGTCTTTTACGAAGACCTACTCTAGCAGCAGTTAGTGAAATAGGAAGAAGAATCAATTGTACATTCTCTTGAAGTGTAATTACTCCAGATTCAGAGTATGCTGCAGCAGAAAATTCTAGTCCTAACAAATTAGCAATGTAATAATGAAGATGGAATTTCATTGGCACAACACCTGAAATTACTGCAGGAAATAATCCTAACCACGAATTCAAGAGAAGTGAAAGAATAAGCAACACTGAAACGCCACTCGCAAAGAAACCAACTCGTGGAGCAACGCGTGACATGGTGACGCCTCTGTACAGAGCACCCAAGGAGGGTCATTTAACGATGACCGCTAAACTTAGTTTAATCATCGACGGACAATTATGGATAAAACATCTCCATCTTTCAATAAATGGTCTAACCCCACTCGTTGCCAATCAAACTTAGCAGATGGCCCCTTAACTCGAGCATAGCGAAATTTACGAACAAAATCTCGATGTAATTTTTCACATACATGACGAACTGTGCTCGTATCCTTAATGATTAGAGGCTCGACCATATCTGCATCTTCACCTTGAGGTTTGAGAAATACTCTCATGAACTTTAAATGTTCAAAAATGAAATCTTTCATTTCTTCTATACCTTGTCCCGTTTTCGCAGAAACAGGTAAAATAGGCCAATTTTCAGGAACCATTTCTCTAGCACGTGCCATATCTTGTTCTGAGGCCAGATCAACCTTGTTGATTACAACGACAGCACTAGAATAAACACAATTTCCTGCAAGTGTATCGACAATGTGATCGTGTGTTGACACACTGCGCATGGTCACTTCTGCAGAAACTATTCCATACGAACGTACAATTTCTTGTACATCTTCAAATTCTACATTTGGTTGATCGCATGTTGAACGAACTACAATTCCCCCTCTACCTGTTCGATTAATGAAAACCTGAGGTTTCGATTCATTCAATCTCATTCCAGAACGATTTAATTCAGCATCCAAGATATTGAAATGAGAATCTTGGAATGGGTCAACAACATACAAAACCATATCAGAAGAGCGAATTACGTTGAGAATTTCTTTACCTCTTCCTTTTCCATCTGCTGCACCTTTAATCAATCCAGGAAGGTCCAAGATCTGAATCTTCGCTCCATTATGTTCCAATAATCCCGGAATACAAGTCAGGGTTGTAAACGCAAAGGATCCGGTCTCAGAATCAACCCCAGTTAGTTGACTAATCAAACTTGACTTACCAACACTTGGAAAACCAACAAGTGCAACTGAGGCATCCCCTGACTTCTTTACCTCAAAACCGTCACTTCCGCCACTAGATTTAGAATGAGCCGCAGCCTTTTCTTCTTTCGCCTTTAGTGCTGCAATCTTAGCTTTTAGTTTGCCAATATGAGCATTAGTGGCCTTATTCTTCTGGGTCTTGAGAATCTCTTCTTCAAGCGATGCGATCTGTTCACGAATCGTCGCCATTTCCTCTCGTCCCCCCTATCAACATGCTATGCTCTCAACGACTACTCTTCAATCCCGCGTCCTAGAGCGAGGTTTCATGCCCAACTAGTCAAACGGACCAAAGAGGATGACATGCCGGACCTGCAGATTCGATTGGTTGATGTCGACATGTGGCACAAATTAGTTAGCATGACATTCTCAGAAATGGCTGACGGAATGGAAAATCAAAAACTTAGAGAGACTAGACCATTACTAAATCCTCTTCTAGAACGTAGCTTTACTACCGATTTAGAAGGTGATTTTCTTCAATGGACAGATAAATGGGGAAAAGAAGTTGGCAATGGGATGATTATTGAAGAACTAAAAATTGCAGTCGACCGAAAAATGCTAGGAATAGAAGATGCATGTCAACCATTATCCATTTTATCACAATGGTGCAGTACAGGAGAGTGGGCTGCTTGGGAAGCAAGAGTACTATTGTATGTTGAACCTCAACTAGATTCAGAACTATCCGACGCCGAGGAATTGTATAGGGAAGAGGTCTGGAAAATAGCACTAGAAAAGATAGGATTAACTGACAAGGCATCATACGTTGAATCCGTTATTCTTGACTGGATGGCAAGAAGAGAGGCATTGGGAGAAACAATGGATGAAACAAAGGACCCATTGATAATTTCAACAATGCAAGCTCATCAAAGAGCATCTAATGAGTTACATGAAATTGCTTATCAATTAAGAAAAGATCATTCTTTGATAGCCTTAGTTGGAAGAGAATGGTTAGAACCACAAAGGTGGGGTCAAGGTCAATGGAACTTAGCCAGAATATTGTATGACGGATGGCCAGAGGTATGAATATGAAGCCCGCGTTGATAGTTTTGGGACGTTTTCAACCATTTCATAATGGACATGCTGCTTTGATTAACGAAGCAATGTCTTACCTTGAGGATAACAGATTAGATTTACCTCTACGAATTTGTATTGGTTCATCAACTATTGAACCATCTCTGAATAATCCTTGGGATGTAGAAGAACGAGAGAAAATGATCAGAGTATGGTTAGGACACGTAGATGCTGAAATTGTACATGTTCCTGACTTAGGTGACCCCCCTAATTATGTACGCCATGCTGAAAAGTTTCACGGACCTGCTGGAATTATTTTTACCACGGACAATGGGACTGCTGATCTGTATGCTGCAGCAGGTTGGAATACAATTACTAGTGATTTAGTGAATAGAAATGATTGGCAAGGGTGGAGAGTTAGGGCGACTATTCAGATGATGTCAACAATTTCAGATATTCAAGGAGTCAGGACTGTGCTGAATCAAAATATTCCAGAAGAAGTTGTGGATTGGTTGATAGAAAATGATGCAATCAAACGATTAGCATTCATGGGAATGGGAGGAGAACCAGTTGGATGATTAGGAGCAAGATGTTCCTACAACACTGTTTTGAGTTAATTTGTCTTTGATATCCTCAATTCTTTCCCCGTTAGTACCTACGTCGCTAACTCCAAGCCGAGATTCAGAATGAATCCAAACAACTGCGTCTGGGCCGTCACATTCTACATAGAAAAACAAATCATCAGCAAACCTCAATAAATTTGTTTTCACTACAATGTGAACTTCCATTTTAACCCCCTCATTTCGATATACTTCTTTTGCAAGTGAATTCTCCGATATCCATAAATCGATAGAATTTGATATTGACAATAATGAGGTATTAGAAAATCTCAACTCACTCTCACCGGTAGAACGATGAGAATTGGGAGCGATGCGGGAACAGTTGTAAGGTGAATCATCACAAGAGGTAGGAAATTCATCCGATTCAGGTTGGGTGGCTATATTAGCAATCTGAATTACTCCTACAATCGAAGGATAAAGAAGGAGGAAAATAGCACCATAGACAACCACGGAACTCTTACTGATTCTCATCTGATGTGACAACAACCCTTGCTACCTTTAGAACTCTGTCTCGAAGCATCCATCCGGATTCTAGTTCTGATGCAACATGTCCAGATGGATATTCATCAGAGGGAGGAATTGTAGTAATTGCTTCCATCCTAGCAGGATCAAATAATTGGCCTACAGTATCAATTTTTACAACACCTTCTGCTGTTAACGAACTAATAATTTCAGAATAAAGAAGTCGTATACCTGTAGAAAGAGAATCTTGTGCATCTTCTTCAACATGTTCTAATGCTCTCTCAATATTTTCCACTGATCTAACTATTCGACGAGCTAAGCCTGTAGCCCCATAGCGTACTCCCTCAGATCTGGTCTTAGCTACTTGAGACAATGCATTTTGAACCTCTGCCTGTCTATACAGCAAATCTTTCTTTGCTAGTTCTAATTCTTGCTCTAATTCCTCAATTCTCTGCTCTGGGCTTAGTGGTTCATCAGACTCTGATTCCGAAACTGATTCTTGGGCCTCTTCCTCATCAGTAGGGTCATCCATGCTAATTCCAATCGCATCCCCTTCATCAATTCCTCTATGGATTAATCGTCATCATTACTAAAATCAACGGGACGATTCTCATTGAGCCATACCAGAGTCATCTCCATTCGTTCATGAGTAGGGTGTACTTCGACCAAAGCTACTGGGGAATGCACATCTCCCGCTATTTCTTCTGCCAATAGAAGAGGAATCTCAATTCGATTATTTTCGATATCGTGATGTAAGAATGTTGAGGGAACCCCACATTCATCAATCAATTCTTCAATATAATCTTCGGCGTCTTCGTTAGAACAATATATTGCTCCAAAAAGTAGCGTTCCGTCATCAGTTAAAGTCTCATGAGGAGAAATTGTTGCCTCACCTCTTCTCAAGAAACGTCGACGTAATTGACCTGCATCTTTGTACACTGCAGTACAGTATTTTAGATGAAATCCATAAGAATCTCTCAATTCTCCGTCTTCCGGATCGGGGAATGAAGATGCTGCGGCTCTGACTCTATTTTTTAGGCGAACTGCTAATTCTGAGGAACCTGCCGCTCCTGCAGTTATCCCATCAGAAAGATTGAATCCTCTAACTTCCATATTCTCCTGATTTCCTAATGTGATTTCTAATTCATTGAGATTAAGGAAATCTATTCCAGTATCTCTTAAATCCTCCAATAACTGAAACATCTCTCCCTCCATGTCTGGAGGGCATGGAACTTCGACTCCAGTAAATATTCCTGCATCAGATGATGCACGTATCACCTCAAGATATGGTTTGAGTTTGAAATCAAGTAGATGGAATCTTATCTCATCTAATCCTGCTTCTTTCAATTGAATTGCCCATTCAGATCGAAATGCAATCGATGTATACATATGCATATGAAAATCAGGACCAAATTCATTCCTAAGACATCGAATTCCTTCAAGTGTATGTTCAAAATCCATAATAGGATCTCCGCCGGTTATTCCCGCGCCTGTGGCTCTCATAGCTTTAGCCTCCTCGATGACTTCTTCGAAATTTGAACATCTTCTTTCATTTGCATACATGAAAGCACTTTCTCGACGAGTATCTGATAGAGGACAATAATCGCACGCCCAGTGACATTTTCCAGTGATAAATAGAACCAATTTACTTCCCTGCATGCACTGGATACAGCCTTCTGCTTCACCCACTTCAGGAAGTTCATGGAGTTCTGGAACATTAGGAAGACGAATGTCCATTGTCATGTCATCACCTAGCAGGGCCTCTATGGTCACTCGCTTGAATGCGACGCTTGCTGAAGTAGCCATTCATGGAATCGTGAATCATTTGTCAATTCAGGGTGGAAAGTAAGGGCCATACGAGAATTATTCTTTATTCCCACTACTTCATCCTCATGAAAAGCTATTGAATCACAAAGAATAGAAGATTGATTAAAACGAGGTGCTCTGATGAAAACTCCTGGGAACTGACTATTAAACAGACTAACGTGAATTACGTCCTGAAAAGAATCCATTTGACGACCGTAAGCATTACGATCAATAGATGCGGGAAATAATGGCTCACCTCCGTCATCTGGGTTACATAATAGTATAGCTCCAGCACAAGTCCCTAAAACAGGGGAATTAAATTCCCTGATATGAGAGAAAAGCGCAGGAAGCAATCCACTTCCTCCGGATTCAATATCTCCTCCTGTTTTCCTCATAGTTGTTGATTCACCGCCTGGTAATATGAACACATCACAATGATATTTCTGAAATTGTGATTCTGTCCTTAATTCATGAATTAAAATCTCAATACCACTCTGCTCAGAGGCGTGTTGAAGTGATTGAACGTGAGCATGGCGAGCACCTTGTAACATGCATAGACCAACACGAACCACCATGAGCCTGCGAAGAGGATGACGTTTTCAGATTCTCGTATGAATCAATGAAATTGTACCAGTTAATGCGACTTCTTGATGAACCTCTCCTATCACAGGGGTACCATGGCAGATAAATGGGATGGCCCGTGCTGGTTCATACCAGGGCCTACATGGCTTACACCTGCTGTATTGGAAGGACTTGCGCAATCTACAATGACGCATCGAAGTCCAGAATTCAAAGTTGTAATGGCAGAATTACATGGAAGATTAAGACACTCATTCGCTCTCTCTCCAACAACAATAGAAAAAGGACAACAATCCCATGAAGGAGAGGATGGATACTCAGTTGTAGTTGTTTCAGGATCAGGAACTGCTGCGATGGAGATGATTATTGCCAACCGGTTTGACTTTGAAGACAAAGTATTGGTTCCGACTAACGGAAAATTTGGAGAAAGGGTTGCACAAATTTGTAATAATTTTACTCAAGTTACTCATCTAAAGGGTGAATGGGGACGAGAATTTGATCTTGATGAAATAGATACAATGCTTTCATCAAAACAATTCAATGCAATTGCAATCTGCCATAATGAGACTTCGTCAGGTATTACCCAAGATGCAGAAGAAATAGGAAAAATTGCAAACAAACACGGAGTATCATATATCTTGGATGGAATTACATCAGTAGGAGGATTACCTGTACATCCAGATTCATGGAACGCGGAAGCAGTAGTTGTAGGTGGACAAAAATGTACTGCAGGCCCTTCAGGAATTTCAGCAGTTGCAATATCTGAATCTTATGTACAAAAAATGATTGAAAATAGGGAGAAAAACGAAACTCTTCCCATCTATTATCTCGACCTTGTTCAAGCATTGAAGAAAGCGGCTGACGATCAAACTCCTTGGACTCCTGCAATCAACCTATGTACCGGATGGGTAGCAGCATTAAGAGAGCAAGATGAGGAGGGAATTGAGAACAGATGGGAACGATGTGAAATGTTGGCAAAAGGAGTTAGAAGCCTATTTACAGAGATTGGTTTTGAATTATTTGCAGATGAAAAACAGCGATCAAACACAGTCACTGCAATCCTATATCCTGAACCTGAGTGGGGAGAGAAATGGAGAAGATGGATGGCAATTGAGAAAAATACCCATATTATCGGCGGACAAGATCATGTCAAAGGTAGAATCTTCAGAGTTGGCTCGATGGGAGTTACCTCAAGAGAGGAAATGATTGAAGGTTGTAAAAGAATGATAGAGGGGTTCAAACATTTTGGCATGAAAATTCCGAAAATTGATGTTGAAAGTCATTTTAGGTGATTTGATGGATGAAAAAAGTCTAGCAGAATTCGCACTCAAACACTTAGATTACACACTTCTTGATGCCGAGGCAGATGATGAACAGATTATGGAATTTTTTGAACGGGCATCAAGATGGAAACCTGCTGCTGTATGTGTTTTACCGTCAGTAGTTTCTCGTGCGAAAGAAACACTAGATCCGCAAATCATCGTAGCATCTGCCGCAGGTTGCTTCCCAAATCCTAATGGAGACATCAATCAGAGAATTGATGACATAAAAACTGCAGTAGAAGGAGGAGCAGACGAAATAGATATTGTGATGGATTTTGAAGCAATGATGGATCTTCGCCCAGGTGATGCAAGATTGACATTAGAACAATTAATTCATGAATGTAAGGGATTAACGGTGAAAGTAATTCTGGAAACAAGTTGTTTAGATTTGGAAGAAATGGAAAATGCTGCAAGAATTGCAATAGATTGTGGTGCTGACTTCATCAAATCTAGTACAGGAAGAAGAGGAGGATGTACCCCATTGGTTGCAGAAATTTTAGCAGAAATAGCCCAAGAACACGGTGGAGTAGGAATAAAAATTTCAGGTGGGATTAGGACTCTATCAGACCTTCAAAATCATTTAGATTCAATGGAAAACGCCACTCAAGTTACTTCTCTAGGGCCTGACCGGTTTAGAATAGGAGCATCTAGTCTTCTAAATTCTATAGAGAAAATACTTCAGAAATAGAATATTATTTGTAAACATTAATCGGTTGATTTGATAGACGAAATGTTCTACCAACATACATGGCGGACAAGGTTAGAGACCTTATTGAAGAGCCCCTGCCTAAAAATTCTATTCTAGATAAAGTAATGATCAAAACCGGAATGGATTTCAGAACATTTGCTCGAAAGGAGACATATGTAGCCTTAGGAATGAGTATTATCTTATTCTCAATGATAGCTTATGCTGGGCTTTCTGTTTTCGGTATCTCATCCTCAATGTTTGCACAAAGTGGAGAATCAATTCCAATTGATGAATTAGAATTTCAAACATTGAATCGTACTGGAATAGAAGATAATATCACTAATGACACCGGATGGTTTCGACTCAGCGAACATCGAGGTAAGGTCATAATCTTGGATATGATGGCACACGATTGCTCCAACTGTCATGGAGTTCAAGCAAGAATAGAAGCTAAAATGGAACAATGGCATGAATTGAGTGGAGTACGTGAATTAGTAATAGTTGGATATGGTTCATACTACAGTGAATCTCTAGAATATCTCAATCAATCAGGAGGAGAATATACCGTTCCACTTTACCCGACTGGACTGGGCAGTACTACTGCAGCAATAGTAAACGGCACAGAAAGAGCCGACCCAAATCGATTATTCACACCCGGGGGTACAGGAGTAATTCCCGTTGTGATGGTCATAGATATAGAGGGATACATTATTGCAAGTGAATCATCAGCAACTCCTGCTCAAGGATGGAGTTCATTCGATGAAGCAATTGAAGTAGCGATGATTGGAACTATCTCAGAAATGGAAGAACTTCGAACATATGGAGTTCAAGAAATTGATCAATCTATGATTGGTATCATTTTCCTTGGTGCAATGCTATCTATTCTAGTATATTTTTCGCCTTGTGCATTTCCAGTTCTTCCTGGATTCATATCATACTACCTTACTCTTGGAGCAAGAGAGGATGAACTTATTCAATCAGGGAAATTAAAGGGAGGAATGCCGGGACCAGCTGTAATAGGTGGGCTTTCTGGTTTAGGAATGTGGACGTTCTTTGCTTTCATCGGGGCAATTGCTTGGATTATGGGGAAAAGTTTTGCAACATCTGGAATCATCCATGATATCGCAATTTTCATTGCAGCTCTACTATTAGTTCTAGGTTTCTTCATGTTAACTGGAGGAACAAGTCATCTAATGTCATGGGTACAACGCTTAGTAGATCGATTCTCAACTACAGAAATGGATGATACATTTACTCCAAGAAGAAACATGTACCTCTATGGAATAGGATATGCTGCCGCTAGCATAGATTGTACAGCAGCAGCAGTATTGCCTTTCATTGGATATCTAGCAACAATAGGGGGAAATGCTGTTTTATTCGGATTAGGATCACTAATGGTAGGGCTACTAATTC
>Ga0066378_10000166_pt1 | contig 28753 bp, 26 predicted proteins | sample Knorr_S23_td_DCM_FD_70947 | JGI IMG/M metagenome (GOLD analysis project Ga0066378, IMG submission 70947) | Marine microbial communities from Southern Atlantic Ocean transect - Knorr_S23_td_DCM_ad_71m_LV_A | ecosystem: Environmental > Aquatic > Marine > Oceanic | place: Southern Atlantic ocean...
GCTTTTAATCCTATAAAAGATCTCTATAAAACAGAAGTTTATAAGATAGCCGAAATGAGAAATAAAATAAGACCATCAGGATGCCTTGGTCCAGAGGGAGAAGTCATACCGAAAAATATCATTACCAAAGCGCCAACAGCGGAGCTAAGGGAAAATCAGACGGACCAAGACTCATTGCCCGACTACGATATTCTTGATGATATTTTATTTAAATTAATTGAAGAAGAAATGTCTGTTGAAGATATAATTGACTCTGGGCATGATAGTAATTGGGTATCTAAAATACAAAATCTACTTTACATATCTGAGTACAAAAGAAGACAAGCTCCACCTGGTGTAAAAATATCTAACAAAAATTTTGGTAAAGATAGACGTTATCCAATAACTAATAACTTTAGAGATAAAAGTTAGAATTTATGGCAGATAATAAGCTCAGATTTGCTCCAAGCCCTACTGGTGACCTCCACATCGGTAACGCCAGAACATTGATTCTCAACTATGTTTATTCTAAATCAATCTTAGGAGATTTAATCCTGAGAATTGATGATACGGATCAAGAAAGATCTGAGGAAAAATACTACCGCTCCATAATTAAAGATATTGAATGGTTAAAAATTTCACCCTCTGCAATTGAGAGACAATCATCAAAAACTGAAAAATATACAGAAATCAGAGATTACCTAATCAAAGAGGGCCATTTATATCCTTGTTATGAGACAGATGAAGAGTTGAATAGATTAAGAAAAGTCAGCTTATCCAGTGGTCTGCCTCCGATCTATGATAGAGCTTCATTAAAATTAACAAAGGACGAAATAAAAGACCATGAAGCAAATGGTATAAAGCCGTATTGGAGGTTTAAATTAGACAGAAAAAATATAACTTGGAATGACCTTATAAGAGGAGAGCAGAGCATTGCATGCGACTCATTTTCAGATCCTGTCCTGATAAGGGCCGATGGGACATTTTTATACACATTGCCAAGTGTAGTTGATGATATTGATATGGGCATCACACATGTATTAAGAGGTGAAGATCATGTGTCAAACACTGCTACCCAAATTCAATTATTTAAAATTTTGGGTTCAAATATACCAAATTTTGGTCACCATAGCTTGATGGTTCAAAAGGATGGGTCACGCATGTCTAAAAGGATTGGTTCAATGTCATTAAAAGATATTAGAGATCGTGGAATTGAGCCAATGACACTGATTAATTATTGCGCTCGAATTGGCACCTCGGATGCGATAGATGCGTTTCAATCGATCGGTGAATTAGTTGATGATTACAGTCTAACAAAAATATCGCGTTCACCAGCAAGATTTAGCTTTGATGAACTCATGGGATTAAATAAGAAAATTATACAGAATATTTCATTCCAAGCACAAGAGTCACGGCTCGCTGATTTGGGCATAGATGGAAATGATGTAGAGATGTTCTGGGATACAGTTAAGACAAATATAAATACCGTAAATGAAGCACAAAAATGGTGGAATTTAATAAGTAATGATAAAATAAATATAAACGTCGGAGAAATTAATCGTGATTTTTTAAAAATTGCTCAAGAATCTCTTCCAAATATACCATGGGACAACAAAACATGGTCGATTTGGACAGAGGAAATATCACAAAAAACGGGGCTTAAAGGAAGGGAATTATTTCTACCATTGAGGATTGCGCTAACTGGTGAAAATTCAGGCCCTGAACTTGCAACATTTATATTACTCCTTGGAAGAGAATTAGTCTTAAAGAGGTTAAGTATTTTAGAGTAAAAAAAAATTGATTTTTATTTACAGTGGTGTATAATCGAACGATCGTTCTATTGGTGCCACCATGGTTAAAATCGTATCATATAAAGATTTAGTTGATAAGCTTACAGATATATTCTGTGAATATGGCTATGACGGCACAAGTTTGACAATTTTATCCCAAAATACAGGGTTAGGGCGTGCAAGTTTGTATTATCACTTTCCCGGGGGAAAAGAAGAGATGGCCAACGCGGTATACGAGAAAATATCTCGCGATTTTACAAAATTAGTTTTATCACCTCTCGCGAGCGATCACAATTTTCCAACAAAGATTAAAAATATGTTAGAGGGTATTAATTTATTTTACAATAATGGTCAAAGATCATGCCTTTTGGACGTATTTGCTATTGGTTCAACTAAGGATATTTTCAATTCACAAATAAAGAATGCGGCGCTCTATTGGAAAGACTCGCTCGTTAAAATTATTGAGGACGAAGGAATTGATACTAATAGGGCAATTATGCTGTCAGAAGAAATTATCATTTCAATCGAAGGCGCCCTTGTTTTTGCAAGAGCTACAGGTGATTTTGAGAGTTTTAATAGAGCCCTCGAGAATATATTATTAACTATTACAAAAAATATCTTGGATTAATATATTATGGATATTTTTCTTTATAATTCACTGTCCAAACAAAAAGAGAAATTCATCCCTATAGATCTAGGATCTATTAAAATGTATGTATGCGGGCCAACTGTTTATGATGAACCACATATTGGTAATGCAAGGCCCGTCATTGTCTTTGATTTATTATTTCGATTACTTAGGTATAAATATGGGAATGATAAAGTCAAATATGTTCGAAATATAACAGATGTTGATGATAAAATTAATAAGATAGCATTACAAAAATATCCAGATTTAGATATCAACGAAGCAATACGTGAAATCACCAATAAAATCGAAGTAATATTTAAAGATACTGCAATCAAATTGGGCTGCCTTGAGCCGTCAAAAGAGCCTCGCGCTACAGAACATGTTACTGAAATGATTAATATCATTGATAGCCTATTAAAAAATAAAAAGGCATATGTAAACGAAGGTCATGTAATTTTTGATATTAACTCATACTCTAATTATGGTCATTTATCTAACAAATCAAAGGAAGATTTAATGGCTGGGGTGCGAATTGAAGTTGCAGCCTATAAACGAGATCCTTTAGATTTTGTATTATGGAAACCAAGTGCAGTAAATGAGCCATCTTGGGATAGTCCGTGGGGTAGGGGAAGACCTGGTTGGCACATAGAATGCTCTGCTATGTCTGCAAAATATTTAGGCGAGGTTTTTGATATTCATGGCGGGGGTATCGATCTTGCTTTTCCCCATCACGAGAATGAAATTGCTCAATCATGCTGCTACAATGATAACGACAAAATGGCAAATTATTTTATTCACAATGGAACTCTGAATATTGAAGGTAAAAAAATGTCTAAGTCAGCTGGTAATGTAACGTTGTTGACGGACACGCTTCAAAACTACCACGGTTCTATTATAAGACTAAATATGCTTCGAACACACTACAGACAACCAATTGATTGGACAGAAAGAAGTCTTGAACAAACAGAAAATGTAATACGAAAATGGTTATCAGCGGCTAAAGATATAAATACTGAAGCTAATAAAGAAGTTCCAAAGGAGGTATATGAGTCACTTTTTGATGATATGAATACTCCAATGGCTATTACTCACATGCATGAATATTTTAATAAACAAGAGTATAATAAACTTTATGCGTCATTAGATTTTTTGGGTATTGATCTGAAAAGTTTCAAAAATAGCATCAAAAAAGATCAAAAAATATCTAAGATTAATGAAGAAGAAATACATGTATTGATTGAGGAAAGAAATTTGGCTCGCGCAAATAAAGATTTCAAAAAATCAGATGAAATAAGAAATAAGCTTGAAATAATGGGAATTAGGCTTAAAGATATGGAAAATGGAACTGTATGGGAGCAAATTGAGTGACCAAGGATAATTTATATATATTTGATACCACGCTAAGAGACGGTAATCAGACGCCTGGCGTTGATTTCACGCTTGATGATAAGAACAGAATATCAAATATTCTAGACGAGCTTGGCGTCGATTATATCGAAGGTGGATACCCAGGAGCAAACCCAATTGATACAGATTTTTTTAACGCGCTACCAGACCTTAAAAAATCAAAATTTGTATCATTTGGAATGACAAAAAGACCTGGGAGATCGATATCAAATGACCCTGGTTTTAATGATCTTTTATCAAATAAAGCAGACGCGATATGTTTTGTAGCAAAATCTTGGGATTTTCATGTTGAAAAGGCTCTTGGCTGCTCACTCGATGAAAATCTAGCTTCAATAACAGAGTCAGTAAAAGAGGCATCAAAAACACATTCAGAAGTTATGGTCGACTGCGAACATTTTTTTGATGGATACAAAAAAAATAAAATATACGCGCTCGCTTGCGCAAAGGCAGCTTTCGACTCGGGAGCAAGATGGATTATTTTATGTGATACAAATGGTGGTACATTGCCTGATGAAGTATCTGAAATTGTGAGTGATGTGTGTAAAACGGTGTCTGGAGATCACCTCGGTATCCATGCCCATAATGATACTGGTAATGCAATAGCAAACAGTCTTGCCGCTGTTCAATCTGGCGTTCGTCAGATTCAAGGAACCCTCAATGGTATTGGTGAAAGGTGTGGAAATGCAAATCTCATCACGCTAATACCAACTTTACTATTAAAGGAGAGGTTTAATAAAAATTTTAATATATCTATTACAAAAGACTCACTAAAGAATATCAGAAAAACAAGCCTTATCATCGATGATATTATGAATAGGGCGCCTAACAAACAGGCCCCATATGTCGGTGATAGTGCATTTTCAACAAAAGCGGGTATTCACGCATCCGCAATTGTAAAAGATCCTAAAACTTATGAGCATGTGGATCCAAAATTAATCGGAAATGATAGAAAACTTCTGATTTCTGACCAAGGTGGACGTTCGAATATTTTATCATCTTTAAAAGATATTGGTTTCAATGTAGATAAAGATGACTCTAGGATAGCAGATTTATTAAATATTGTTAAAGAACGTGAAGCCGCGGGCTATACATATGAGAGCGCGCAAGCATCATTTGAGCTCTTGGCTCGAAGTATTTTTGGTAAATCAAAGGATTTTTTCAGTGTTGAAAGTTTTCGTACTCTTGTAGAAAGAAGGAACAATGCAAAGGGTGAGCTCATAACTGTATCTGAAGCGACTGTAAAGCTAGAAGTCGATGGTGAGAGGTTTATCTCATCAGGTGAAGGTAATGGACCGGTTAATGCTATTGATAATGCTTTGAGGAAAGATCTTGGTAAGTATAACAAATATCTCAAGAATACGAAGTTAGTAGACTATAAAGTTCGTGTTTTATCCGGTGGTACAGGTGCTGTTACGCGTGTACTTGTCGAGTCTGCTGATACTGAGACCAGTGAGAGGTGGGTTACCATAGGCGTATCGCCAAATATAATGGATGCATCATTTCAAGCTCTTTACGACTCTATAAATTATAGATTAATACACTCAAAGGCTTATAATATAGCCTAGTGATCGGGCGCTTCAATCAATTTTAGTATATCGCTTGCGTTGCTGGCGATTGAATAATTTATGCGAGATAAATCGCTGAGGTATTTAAATTTATTTAGGTGAATGAGTAAATCTATATACGGAGTCCAAAATTCTTCGAAATTTCCAATAATTACTTTTTTAGTATGAACCCCAAGTTGGTTCCAGGTCAAGACTTCTGTCATCTCATCAAGGGTGCCAATACCACCAGGTAAGACAAGAAAAATATCAGATAAGCTGTACATTGTCAGCTTTCGTTCATGCATGTCTTTAGTTTCTATTAGCCTGTGGAAGCCAATATTCCTATCAATATATTTCATGAGAAACTTAGGCACAACTCCTGTTACTTTGACACCCTTATTTATCATTGATCGTGCCGCATGACCCATGAGACCTTTATCGCCTCCGCCATAAACCATATTAATTTTTTTTTCTGAAAATAACTCACTGAGATGTGTAACTTCATCTAGGAAGCGATTTTCAGGATTAAATGTGCTACAAAAAATACATACAGTTTTGGTCATTTGAACACCATATTATTTATTAATAGAAATTTATATACCTTATCCGGATAGAAAATACTTTAATTTGCTTTTTATAATACTATAATAAAATAAAACATTAAGTGATTGTTTCCAATGTTTAACAATAAAAAAAATTTATCTATTCTAGCATTTTTTCTATTAGTCTTATTCCTTTTTATTTTCCAATACTTATCGTCTCAGAAACAAGAAGATGCCATTATGACTGAGGACGAAGTTATTACAAGAACATCCGAAGTAGGCCAAAAAAGTATGGATGAAGCCAAAACAGAAACTTTTCCCGTCGAGAAAGCCCAGGGTTCATTTGACGTTGTCAGGATAGATAATGACGGTGTATCTGTCTTAGCTGGAAAATCACCTCCAAATCAAATAATTAAGATCTATAAAGATGATTTTTTGATAGCAGAAGGTTTATCTGATACCCAAGGGAATTGGGTTATAACTCTTGATGATAATATTCCCAATGAGGTTTTGAATTTGAAAATTTCAACGACCAATCCAGGGGATCAAATCGAGGTTTTCTCGGATCAAATTGTAACAATTATGCCAAATAAAATAGTTGATAAAGCAGAGAATTTATTAAGTGATGAAAATATTGTACTTTTGACCCAAGATGATAAAGCTAGTCAGATATTATCCAATGATCCAAGTTTTTTACAAGATGAAACAATCGTTAATATTCAAAGCATTGACTATAATGAAGAAAATTTGGTATTGGGCGGTAATGCTGAAGCGAATAAAGAGGTAAACGCATATATTGATAATGAGTACGTTGGTACCGCAATCTCTGATAAATTAGGCAAGTGGACATTAAATATAGATGATAACATCGTACCTGGTGAATATGAGATTAGAGCTGATATGGTCGATGATGAAAGATTTGTTATCGCAAGAACATCAACCAAATTTACCAGATTATTCGATGATGTGGACGGTAATTTTGGGATAAATACTATAACTATTGAACCGGGGGATAATTTATGGAATATCTCAAGGACAAAGTATGGAACCGGAATGCAATATACGGTTATTTACTTGGCTAATTCAAACCAGATAGTTGATCCAGACCTTATATTTCCTGGGCAGGTTTTAATGGTTCCTGGTTCTTAACTTTTAGAATCTTCCTATTTTTTATAACATAAGGCATTACTAATAATGTTGGCAATAATATTAGCGTCAGTATAGTGGAAAAAGAGAGTCCAAATATTATCGCTGTTGACATCTGAACCCACCATGATGAAGTTATTCCGCCCACTAAAACGTCACGCCCAATAAAATCAAATGTTATTTGCGTTGCCATCGGGATTAATCCCATAATTGTTGTTATTGTTGTTAGAAGTATTGGCCTAAATCTCTCATTGGCAGTTTGAATGACAGACTTTATGGGATCTTTCATTTCTTTGAGATTTGTGTTGTAAGTATCTATAAATACAATTGCATTATTTACTACAATTCCTGCAAGTGCAACAATACCTGTTCCAGTCATGATTATTGAAAATGTTTGACCCGTTATTAATATACCCAACATAACTCCAAATACTGATAAAATTACAGTGAAGAGGGTTAGGAATGTTTGGTAAAAACTATTGAACTGTGTAATAAGAATTATGAACATCAATGCAAGTGCTGCTATTGCAGCCTTACTGAGAAAATCACCAGCCTCTTTTTGTTCTTCATCCGCTCCACGAAATTTAAATTTAAGATCTTCAGGCCATTGCTGAGTCGATAGCCATTGTTCAATCTCACCAACTTTTTGATCTGTGTTAACGCCATAATCAGTATTAGCTTTTACAACAAAGGCAAATTTACCATTTAACTTACTGATGTTTGGAACTGAGTCACGGTAAGATTTAGTTATGATATTACTGATTGGAATTGAACCCACCTGTGTCTCAATGCTCAGCTGGTCTAATTGATCTATATTTCTATCACTTTTTGGAAGTCTAGCGCGGATTTCAATTTCGTCCTCTGAATCATCTGGCCTAAAGTTGCCAACCAAGACCCCATTAGTTACAAGTCTTATTACAGAACCAATTGTAGCAACGTCTGTGTTGTAGATGCCAGCCTTTTCTCTGTCTACATTAACAGTCCACTCTACACCCGGCAGAGGTCGTGTATCCTCAATATCCTTAATACCATCAAGGTTATTATCAAAGTAACTTCTAATTTGCTTAGTGGCTTTGAATGCATTTTCATAATTTGCTGAAGTTACCTCAAGTCTGATATTTTTACCCGTAGGGGGCCCTCCTTCAACTTTTCTTATCTCAACGTTGATCCCCGCGATACCTTTAGTATTTTCTATGATCTCATCAAAAATCTCTCTCGCCTTCCTTCTCTTTTCAAAATCTAACAATTCAATACTTATTTGACCTATCGCATCAACTGGTACATCTTGCTGATCGGCAGGACTGCCACCACTATCAATTTTAGATTTTGTATTTATATTTTCAATGCCAGGTACGTTCAGAACTGCCGCCTCAACTTCTTCAATCATTTTTTTGCTTTCGTGTAATGATAGATTGCCTCTGGCTGAGATAAATATTACTGCCTCTTCTGGTTCTTGATCGACAAAGTAATCAACACCATTATTAAACTTAACAAAGCTACTCATTATGATATAACCCAATACTAATGCGGATATTAGCACTACAAATGGACGCTTGATTACAGTCTCAACAACTTTCCCGTATAGCGTCTCATCGTAGTTTGTAATTTTTTGATACGCATTATCTGCATTATCCCCCCCTACAGACCCTATTACTGGAATGAAGATTAAAGCGGTCGCCAAAGCTGAGCTCAATACAATTATGACCATAATTGGCAAATAACTCATGAATTGTCCAGCTACGCCAGGCCATAATAACATGGGTAAGAATGCAGCTAATGTTGTACCAGTTGATGCAACAATTGGCCAAAACATTCGCTTGGATGCATTCAGGAAAGCATCTCTGCGTGGTGATCCTCTTTCTGTAAGTTTTTTAGAGTATTCAACAATAACGATAGCGCCATCAACCAGCATACCAACGGTCAGAACAAGACCAAATAGCACCATAATATTTACCGTCATACCAAGTAAATTTACAATAAGAAAACTTATGGTAAAAGTAATTGGAATACCAATGCCAACAAGCAGCGCGGGACCGACTCCCAGAACTGCAATTACAGTTATCATGACCAGCACTACCGCCGTTAAAATAGCTGCCTCAAGCGATTTCAAGACTTCAAAAATATTTGTTGATTGATCAAACGAATAGTCAACCTCTATAACATCTGGCCAGTCTTTTGTGTAGTTATCGACAACCAATCGAACATTCTTATTATTTTCAATGATATTCACGCCCAATCTTTTAACAACTTCAATTGATATTGCTTGTTTGCCATTAAATTTACTGAAATCGTTTTGATCAGCATAAGTTCGCTTAATTTCAGCAACTTCACCAAGTGTGATTATAATATCCCCATTTCTTTTTACAGGGATTGAATAAACGTCTTGAATGGTCTTGAATAGGCCTGGAACTTTTATGCTAAATTTGCCATTCTCACTCTCTACAGCGCCCGCTGATACAACTTTATTGTTTTGATTGATGGCATTGATTAGTTCAAGCGCTGTCAGGTTATAAGACTCAAGTTTTGATGTGTCAATGATAACCTCAACCATCTCATCTCTTGCGCCAGCTAAGTCGGCGCTCAATACTGAGTCCAGCTCTTCAATCTCATCTTGAAGGTTATTGGCGTATTTATTAAGTGTGCGTTCCGGCACATTACCAGATACTGTAACGATTATCGATGGTATGAGGGCAAAATTAATTTCCACAACTTTTGGCTCTTTTGCCTCATCGGGTAGTTCAGACTCAACTTCAGATATTTTTGAACGAATATCAGCCAATGTTTTTTCATTATCAATTTTGATATCAAACTCCAAGATTACAGCTCCATAATCTTCGGCCCCAATTGATTGTATCTGCTTTAGCCCATCCATTCCCTTTAGTTTATTTTCTAGTGGTCGAAGTATAAGCCTCTCTGAGTCTTGGGAACTTATTCCCGGCTGAGGGACGGATACATAAAATACAGGTATATCTATGTCAGGGTTTGACTCCTTTGGTATTGTTATGTAGGAGTAAATACCACCGATGATTAAAGCCAGCAAAAGTGTGATGATCGTTCTTGGCTGTGAGTGTAATATGTCAATGAACTTGTTCATATTTAGCCGGTCACGTCTTGCACTGCATTCACAATATCACCAGACGTAACAAAATCTTGACCAACCGTGATAACTCTTATTGTCGGCGGTAAGTCAGTTACATAAGCACCTTCATTATTTAGATTAGATACTTTCACCTCAATAAATTCTACAACATTCTCTTTTGATATAATTTTAATGCCAATGCTTCCATCGTCACTAAGGCTCAAAATAGAAGATGGTATGAGATGTGAATTTTTAATTTGATTACTGACGAATATCTCTGCTGTTGTTCCAACTTTGATTTGGTTATTAGGATTATCTATGGCTACTTCAACTGTGAATGTTCTTGTATCTGGATCTGCAATGCTTGATATATAATTTATTTTACCTTCTAAAACAGTTCCCCCAATCAGCTGGACTTTTGCAGGCGCGTCTGTGTTCAGCTTTGATATATTCTTTTCCGAGACGTTACCTTTTACGATTATTGGATCACTATCCATCAGTACAGCACAAATTTCACCATTTGTAGCTAATTCACCTACTTCAATATTTATGTCGTTTATTATTCCGTCTATCGGCGCTTTGACATTTAAATATTCTTTATTTAGTTCCGCGTTTCGATAATCTGCCTTCGCTTTTTCATAGCTTGCCTCAAGAGAGTTTAAACTATTTTCGGATACAAAACTTTTTTGGGCCAACTTTAGCTGACTTTCATATTTTGATTTAGTGTCATTTAAATTAGCCCTTGCAGCTTCAAGTAATTCGTATTTATTCTGTGTCTCAAGAGCGCAGATAGTTTGCCCCTTCTTTACATTTTGCCCTTTTTTAAAGTAAATATTTTCAACTTTTCCATTTGTTTGCATACTAAGTTCGACAATAGAGTCAGCCTCAGTTTTACCAATTATTTTGAATATATCAGTGAAATCAGAGGCATTACTTTCAATGTACTTCACTATAAAATCATTCACTTTTGTATCGTTTTCGGTAACATCTATATTCTCCGAGTCATCACCAAAATAACCAGAGCCAACCCAAAGTCCTATCAGGGTAAGGATTAAGATTGCCGAAAATATTGATTTTTTTTTCATTATTTATCGATTTTTACGAATTCAACTGAATAATATACGTTTTCGGTTCAATTTTAGGTTAACTAATAATTTTATCTAACCATATTTGTGAAGAGCTTTATTGGCATTTTTCTCTCCTTTGGTAGATGTTTAGTGAAGTATACATTTATAATTTTAAATATCAATATGATAAGCAAAGTGATTGATATGAAGTAAACAGCAATAATTGGGTAGGGGACAAAGGGGTTAAATGTCTTATCTGCAAAATAGCTCGCATAATATAATGCATCTCCAGATTGCCTCCAAGCAGGGAAACTGCTGAAAAATACAAGTGTCGTCGCGTGAAAGAGAAATATAGCTTCGTTAGTATAAGAGGACCATGAGTTTCTGAGCATTGTTGGAATGATAATTTTTCTATATTTTCGTCTCGTTGATAGACCAAAAGCCTCAGCGGCTTCAATATCATGTTTTGGGATAGACTTTAAAGCGCCATAAAAGATTTCAGAGCTGTATGCGGTTGTATTTAGGAATAAAACAAGTACAGCACCAAGCCAGGCTTTTGTTAGCCATGAGGTTTCGACGGTAATGGTTGTGAATAAGAGATTAATATCAAAACCAATTTTCGGGAGCAAGACAAAGATCTCATAGGCACAAAAAAACTGGATAAATAAAGGAGACCCTCTAAAAATAAATACATATATATCAATTGCCTTTGATAGGAATCTGTATTTGTTGAATCTTATAATAGCAGTAAGAATCGCAAATATGAAACCAAATGCAAGCGCTATAATACAAAAATATAAGTTCCAAATCACACCACTTCCAATTAAAACAAATTGGTCACATAGAGTTATGTCACTTTTGGGTAGAAGCTTTTCTCCTATCCCAATTGATCTTAGGGCATAATCTTCTATTGTTGCATTACAAACCATTATCAGCCTCTAAATTGGTACATATATTTTTTTAGATATTCTATTCAAAATTAATTCACTTATTTTTGTAAGTAGAAGATAGAAAACTAACAGCGAAAGAAAATACCAGACCCTCCAATCCGGATGTGGATATTGAAATATTGAGGTCTTGGATCCCCCTAACTCTCTTGCCCAATAAACGACATCTTGAATTCCTAATAGAAAGAGTAGGGGTGTTGATTTTATTAATAACATCCAAAGGTTTGATAGGCCAGGAAGTGCATACCTCCACATCTGTGGAAAGATGATACTGGTGTATATCTGTTTCCGAGACATTCCGAAAGATTTACCTGTTTCAATTTGTGATTGGGGAACAGAATTCATTGCTCCGTAAAAAGTATTTGCAGCAAATGCGCCATAAACAATCGTAAATGAGAATACGGCAAGCAAAAAACCGTAAATATCATGAATCCATTGTGGGTCTGAATTTAGTGGAAGTTTTGCAGCACCGCAGACAACAAAGTCGCTTCCTTGCCATACGCTATCCACAATTTCAGGGCATTTAATCTTATGTCTCGTGAATTCAATTAATTGATCAATAGTGATAGGAATAAATAAAAAGAATATTATATCAGGTATACCTCTAACAATATTTGCATAGGCTTTACTAAATAATCTAAGTAGTAAGAATTTTGACTTAATTGCTACAGCTGCTAAAAGACCAAGTAGTGCCGCGAGGGGGGCCGTTATAAATAACAACAGAATAATTAAGCCAAATGATTTGTAGAATAATAGATGTTTACCATTAGTGAGATAGCAACTGAACCACTCAAAAGTTGATAAAACGTCTGGATCAGTGCAATACTCAAACATAAAAAATCATTATTATTTGTTCGGGAGGCTTTAGAGCCTCCCGAACTAATTAGAATAGAGATGCCTCATCCCCAAACCATTTCTCGATTAGGGTATTTAGGCTTCCATCCGCTTTCATTGAGTCAATTGCAGCATCAAATGTATCTTTAAGATCACTATCTGACTCTCTGATACCCATTCCAACGCCGCCGCCAATGTAGACGTCCTGTCCAATGAACTTAAGACCACCATTTGACTCAGCTACAATTGGGGCCAAGAATGATTTATCAGCCATTACTGCTTCAACTTCACCATTTCTCAAAGCTGAAATAGTCTCATCGGGAGTTGCAAATTCGGCAAGAATTGCGCCTGATTCAGCAACGTGACTTGCTTGGATTGTTGCAGTTTGTGCAGCAACCACTCCAATATACGCGGCTTTGTTACCATCACCTGTCGTTATATATGCCGATGGATCTGGTTGAAGATAATTTTGCGTAAAATCAATAACTTCATCTCTCTCAGCTGTAATAGACATACCAGCTATGATTGTATCGTAGTTACCAGATACCAGATTTGGAATAATTGAGTCCCAATCGTTTTGTACCCACTCACAGTCTAATCCAGCTCTATCACAAAGTTCATCTCCAAGATCTCTTTCAAAGCCATCAATTTCTCCATTATCATTAATGAAGTTGTATGGTGGGTATGCACCTTCTGTCCCCATTCTCACAGTATCAGCATTAGCTGGCACATAAATAAAGGCAAGAAGGATTGCGCTAAATAGTAATTTTTTCATAACATACCTCTCATGTGTTACTGAAACTGACAGTCTCCAAAAATTTTTTTAGCCTGTCTGTTTTAGTATTATTAAAAATAACGTCAGGGCTACCTTTTTCAACGATTTTCCCTTCGTCCATAAACAGTATATAGTTAGATATATCTTTTGCAAGTTTCATATCATGTGTGACCAAAATCATTGTTCTATTCTCGTTCGCAAGCCTCTTAATAACCCTTACAACTTCATGTTCAAGTTCTGGATCAAGAGCTGATGTGGGCTCATCAAAGAGAATGATTTCTGGACTCATGGCCAGCGCTCTTGCAATGGCGGCTCTTTGTTGTTGTCCACCAGATAAATTTGCAGGGTACTCATTTAGTTTGTCTTCCAAACCAACTCTAGTAAGGACATCTCTTGCCCGTTCAAGCGCCTCTGATCGCCTCATTTTCAAGACTGAAGTTGGTGCTTCTGTAACATTTTGTATGACAGTCATGTGGGACCAAAGATTAAATTGTTGAAAGACCATAGATACTCTTTTTCTTAAATCATTAATATTTTCTTTTATTATTTTTGATTTGTTACTAATTTCATCATTTACAATTACATTTCCATTGAAATATATTTCACCAGAGTCAATCTTTTCAAGCTGGTTGATGCATCGCAAGAGTGTAGACTTTCCTGAACCAGATGAGCCAATAATTGTAATAATTTGCCCAGTTTTTGCAGATAAATCTACTCCTTTTAGGACTTTGAGTTCACCATATGATTTATGTATATTTCTGAGCTCTAGTGTTGTTGATTGTTCCATAATGTGCCCACTATATTGATTCAATGTGTGTTAAAAAATACATAGTGTAATTATATCTTATTAAGTTACCAAATGATACCCAATATCACTTTTTGCTTTTTTTGGCATAGCTCACTTGACAGCATTAAAAATAGATGTTTGATATCATTTAGCAAAGGAGATAATAATGGATGCAATAAAAAATCTAACAGAGAGGTCATCGTCTGGTCGCCTTGCCCCTCCTATTCCATCACGAGAAGAGCTAGAATTAGTATATAGGGCGGCACTAAGGGCACCGGATCATAAAAATTTGAAGCCTTCCCGTTTTATAGAGGTGAGTGGTGACGGACTGACAAAGCTATCAAATATTTTTGTTGAATTTGCCAAACAAAATTTATCAGAAAAGGGTGAAGAGCAAATAGAGAAGTATCAGCGAATGCCTTATCGTTCACCTTTAATTATAATTCTTGTGTCTGCATTTAAGCAAGAAAAGGGTGTGCCTGAAATAGAGCAAATGATGTCAACTGCTTGCTCGGCACAATCAATGCTACTAGCGCTAAATGCTCTAAATTACTCTGGCATGTGGCGGACGGGTAAACTGTCGTTTAATCGGTCAATATCAAATCTATTGGGGCTTGCTGATAATGAGTCAGTTATTGGCTACTTGTATGTCGGCACTAATGTTGGTCCAGAAAAAAAAATTGAGACACCAGATAGCAACAATTTTGTTGAGATTTGGGATTAGATTAACGAAATTGATTATTAATTTCTTCTAATTCTTCGCCCCCCGGACATAGATCATTCATTGAAAGTGAGTTCAATGGTTTTGAGGACGTGTTGAGTGTATCATGTAGATCAGACTTATCGGGATCGACATATAATAGTCCTGTCGTGACTTTACCGTCACTCCTATTATTCCTAAGTGTATTTAATACTTTATGAGGATCGGTAGGATCGTGATCTGCCCCGAGTTTTTTAAAACTAATATCATTACCGTTGTGAAGTTTTATAGTAACTGTCTCACCCTCTGCATATGAGGTATTAATTGTCTCTTCTTCTGGTATAAAGTCGAGCTCACCAAAAAGCGATCTGTGCTCGCGTATATAATCATAACTCTTTGTTGAATATCCATGATTATTGAAAGTTACACACGGCGATATAACGTCAATGAATGAAAAACCGTTATATTGAAGGGCAGATTTCAATAAAGGGACAAGTTGTTCTTTATCTCCTGAAAAGCTCCGTGCTACAAAACCAGCACCAAGTTCAATTGCCATTATGGCCAAGTCTATGGCACCAAATGGGTTGTCTAGACCTTTCTTATTCTTTGATTCTTTATCATTTGTTGCTGAGAACTGACCTTTTGTAAGACCATAGGTCCCATTGTTCTCACATATGTATGTTAAGTTTAGCTGTCTTCTTATTGCGTGACAATACTGACCAAGACCAATAGATGCAGTGTCACCGTCACCAGAAACACCTATATATACCAAGTCTCTGTTAGCTAAGTTTGCGCCGGTTGCTACGGATGGCATTCTACCATGCACGGAGTTGAAACCATGTGCGTTATTTAAAAAATAGTTTGGCGTTTTTGATGAGCAACCGATACCTGATAGCTTCGCAATTTTATGTGCTGGTAATGATAATTCATAACATGCATCAATTATTGAAGCTGTAATTGAGTCATGACCACATCCAGCGCATAAAGTAGAAACAACACCTTCATAATCACGATACGTCAAACCTATTTCGTTTGTCGGTAGCGATGGATGCCTAAATATTGGTTTTTTTATATATGTCATTTGCTATACTATCTTTATTGGTGGTGAATTTGCCGCTTTTATATTCTTATTATTATTTATAATCTCAGTAATATTGTTTACAATAAAATTAGCAGTTAGAGGCATGCCATCATAATTTAGTATCGAGATTAATTTATTTGTATCTAAATCTTCTTCAGAAATTAGGAGTTTTTTCATCTGTGCATCACGATTTTGCTCAAGCACGAATACAAATTCATGGTCGTTTATAAAATCAACAACTGATTTTGAGAAGGGAAATGCTCTAATTCTCAGATGATTTATACCAATGCCATTTCTTGTTAAATCTTGCATAGCATCATTTAGTGCAACATTCGTACTACCGAAGTTAATTATTCCAATTTTTGATTTTGGGCTATTTAAATTTATTATTGGGTGCGGCAAATACTCTTTAGCTGTATCGAATTTTTTTGTAATCCTGTCAAGCATTTCAGCGTGTATCATTCCATTCTCGGTGTATCCACCTGTATCTGTATGTGATGTCCCTCTAGTGAAGTACGAGCCATAGTCTGGATGTGTAGCAGGTATGGTCCTGTAGGGTATTCCATCACCGTCGACATCTCTATAACGCGCAAATGATTTTAGCTTTTCAATATCCTCTGAGGTCACAAGTTTACCACGATCGTGTGAATAATTATCATCCCATTTAAACTGATCAACAACCCAGTCGTTCATTCCAATATCAAGGTCACTTAATACCATAATCGGTGTTTGAAATTTTTCAGCGTAATCAAATGCCTTGTATCCAAACTCAAAACATTCATGCGGGTCGGACGGTAATAATAGTATATGTTTTGTATCACCATGTGATGCATAAGCGCATGTCAAGATATCTGATTGCTGTGTTCTTGTTGGCATTCCTGTTGATGGACCACCTCTTTGAATATTAAATAATACAAGAGGTATTTCGGCAAAATAGGCTAACCCTAAAAATTCACCCATCAGTGAAACACCAGGTCCCGATGTGGATGTGAAAGCTCTAGATCCATTCCAATTTGCACCAATGGCCATTCCAACAGATGACAGTTCGTCTTCTGCTTGAATTACTGCAGCATTTATATTCCCGTCTTTATCTTTGCGTAATTTGTTTGCATGCTTTTCAAAAGCCTCAACTAGAGATGTGGATGGAGTAATTGGATACCAAGATGCAACGGTAGCACCACCGTAAAGCGCCCCAAGTGCAGCTGCTTCATTCCCATTAATCATTATCTTATTCGCGTTTCTATTACATTTTCTCACTTGTTTGTCCAAGGGATATTCGATGTTGTCAGCAACGTACTTTCTACCAATTGTTAGAGCTTTTAAATTTGCATCAAAGAGATTTTGTTTTCCCTTAAACTGTTCTGATAATAGTTTTTCTATTACATCAATATCGATTCCAATAAGTAGGCTCAAGCCTCCTAAGTATACAATATTTTTGAATAACTGCCTCTGTCTTTGATCGGTATATTCTGCTGCACACAGTTTTGCTATTGGGATACCAATGACTCTGATATCATCTCTATCAAATTTTCTTTGGATACTATTATCATATATAAAGGTTCCACCACTTGCTACCTCATCAATATCACTTGCATAAGTTTGAGCGTTCATAGCAACCATAACATCGACTTTTTCCTTACGTGCTAATTTTTCACTTTCCGAAATAGTAATTTCATACCATGTGGGAAGCCCTTGTATGTTTGAAGGAAATATGTTTTTTGCAGATATTGGAATTCCCATACGGTAGAGGGACTTTGCACAAAATGTATTAGCGCTGGCAGACCCAGAACCATTTACATTTGCAAATTTAATTACCAACTCGTTGTATGTTATGTTACTCGACATATTCAAATATACTGCTTTTATCAGCGTGTGCCTCTATGTATGTGAATTTTTGCATATCCCAAGCCCCTGTTGGGCATCTTTCCGCACAAAGACCACAGTGCAGGCACATATCTTCATCTTTAACCATAACTCTTCCTGTCTTTAGATTATCAGAAACCAAAATATCTTGTGACAAATTTAGAGCAGGTACAGTTAATTTTTTTCTAAGGTTTTCTTCAGTATCATTCTGTGTAAAGTTTATGCAATCAATTGGACAAATATCCACGCAAGCGTCACATTCGATACATAGGCTTTCAGAAAATACGGTTTGAATATCGCAATTTAAACATCTTTGAGCTTCTTCAAAAGCTAATTTTTCATCATAACCTAGCTCAACTTCCATGTTGAGATCAGTCAGGGATAATTCTTTTTCTGCATGTGGGACTGCAAATCTATCAGAGTTTGATATATCATTTGGGTATGACCATTCATGAATACCCATTTTCTGACTTACAAGATTTGTGAGTGGGCTTGGTCTATCCTCTAAATCCTTGTTATTACAAAAATGATCTATGGATATTGCTGCTTGGTGGCCATGTGCAACAGCCCAGATAATGTTTTCGGGTCCCCAAGCGGCATCACCCCCAAAAAAAACTCTTGGTAAGGTTGATTGGAAGGTAACTTTGTTAACCTCAGGTTGATTCCATTGATTGAATTCAATACCAATATCTCTCTCAATCCATGGAAATGCATTTTCTTGACCGATTGCGAGGAGTACATCATCACACTCAAAGAAGATTGTCTCACCAGTTGGGATTAGTTTCCTTTTTCCGTCTTTATATTTTGCTTCCATTTTTTCAAAGAGCACACCTTTCAATTTTCCATTTTCATGAACAAATTCTTTAGGGGAGTGATTATCAAAAATTGGAATTCCTTCTAGCTCAGCTTCTTCGATTTCCCAGTCTGAAGCTTTCATGTCAGCCTTAGGACTTCGGACGGTCACTTTGACATCTTTTCCTCCAAGTCTGAGTGATGTCCTACAGCAATCCATTGCAGTGTTGCCCCCACCAATAACGACAACCTTTTTACCAATTTTATCTACATGTTTAAATGCCACACTTGTAAGCCAGTCAATCCCCACATGTATATTATTGCTGGCTTCTTCCCTACCTGGTATATCAAGATCTTTACCTTTTGGGGCACCTGTGCCAATAAATATTGCATCATAATCTTGTTGAATTATTGACTTGAGACTTTTAACTTCTTCGTTGAATTTTTTCACAACACCAAAGTCTAAAATTCTATCCACTTCTTCATCGATAACACCTACTGGTAGCCTGAAGGATGGAATATTAGTTCTCATGAGCCCACCAGCTTTTGGATCTTTCTCATACACAGTGCAGTCATAACCAAGTGGCATTAGATCCCTCGCTACTGTCAGTGATGCTGGACCGCCACCAATTAATGCAATCTTTTTACCATTTTTTTTGCTTGGTATTTCTGGTAATAGACTGCTTACGTCAGACTTATTGTCCGCTGCCGCTCTCTTAAGTCTGCATATTGCTACTGGCTCTTCCTCTACTCTTACTCTGCGGCATGCAGGCTCGCAGGGTCTGTCACATGTTCTTCCCAGAACTCCGGGAAAGACATTTGATTCCCAGTTGATCATGTACGCTTCAGTGTATTTTCTTTGAGCGATTAACCTGATATATTCAGGCACCGGTGTATGTGCAGGGCACGCCCATTGACAATCTACAACTTTATGATAGTAATTTGGATTTTTTGTATCTGTAGGCTTCATCATTTTTGATTAGTATTAAACCACTTGAGATATTTTGTATACAGTAAAATTATCAATCTAACAATAAATCTGATAAGAATATTTCCTATAATTTATATATACATAAATATTTACATATCAATAGTTAATTCAAATTAAATAAATAATAATTTTACATAATTAATCTAAATTTCACATGGACAATAAATACAAAAATATATATAAAAAAACTTAACAAAAGGGGGTAAGAATGGACAGATTAAATGTAGGAATAATCGGCACAGGATGGTGCGGGGGTATTAGGGCTGAGGCATCCGCAAAAAATGGCTTAGTTGATCAGCTCCATATTTGTGAAATAAGAGAAGATAGATTGAAAGAGGTAGCCGATCTTACTAATCCGACCAGTGCAACCCTTGATTACAAAGACTTATTAAAAAACGACGATATTCATGCAATAATGATATCAACAACTCCAGAGAGTACACACTATCCAATCGCAAAAGAGACTCTAGAGGCGGGTAAGCATCTATTACTCGAAAAACCAATCTCAAGAACACTCACTGAAGCGGATGAGCTAATCAGTCTTGCGGAAAAAAATAAAGTTCAATTTACAATTGGTTATTCTCAAAGATTTCGATCTAAGTATGCTTATGTTCGTGAAAAATTTATAGATGGAACACTGGGAGAGCCTGTGAGTGTTTTGATATCAAGAAATATTACAACGCAACTTTCCAAGAGAATAACAGGAAGAACAAGACTATCTCCAGCAGCAATGGAAGCTACACATGACCTTGATTACGCACTTTGGTGTCTTGCCCCAAGAAAACCTGTTAGAGTCTATTCACAGCAAGTAGAAAAAGTTCTTATAAAAAATTCAAACTCAGCAGATTGTCAGTTCATAATGGTGACGCTCGATGATGGGACAGTTGTTACAGTTGGTGCTGGATGGGTATTACCACCAAGTTATCCCAATTACTCATCAACCAAAATGGAATTTATTGGGTCAAAGGGTGCGATTATTCTAGATGATACACACAATGATGTAACGATAATGACCGGTGAAAGAGGAATTGAATATCCAATGTCATCGATGCCAGGTGAACCAGTCGGTCACGTGAATGCCGGTCCTATGGCTGAGGAAACAAATAATTTTATCGACGCGATCCTGTTCAATAAGCCTGTAATAGTGAAACCTAGGGAGGCAAGGGTTGTTATGGAATTATATCAGGCAGCGGACCTCTCTGCTGAAAGAGGCGAGCCAATTAATCTGCCCATCAATATAGACCCACTTGAAGCGGGGCAAGCTTAATGAAAGATATTGGATTAGCAGTTATTGGTTGTGGTACAATTGGGAGAATTAGAGCTGAATTAGCCCGCGACTATCCTGGTATTAAATGGCTTGGACTGTGTGATATCCGGAAAGAAGTAGCTGAGAAATTAGCATCCGATTGCAATGCTGATTTTTACACAACAGATTTTAATGAGCTTTTGAGTAGGAGCGAAGTTAATGCTGTTATTATTGCAACAGAAGAGAATGCACATGTTGAGCCTACGCTGAAGGCCGTAGAGATGGGGCATTCATTATTTATTGAAAAACCACTGGCCACTAACCCGCTAGACTCTAGAAGAATTATTGATGCAATTGAGAGCAACAATATAGACACCGTCATGGGGTACACAAATAGATTTAGACGCAGATTTCTTGCAGTCAAGGAGAGGCTTACAACCGGTCAAATTGGTCACGTTCATTCCGTAGTCACAAGGGCTTTTATGAACAAAATGGTCCCAATTGCAACAATAAATAAAACAAATGATCGTCAAAATCTCACGCCGATGGTTGTCTCAGGTACACATAGCCTCGACATGTCAATGTGGTTGATGGAGGGAAAAAATCCTGTCAGCGTATACGCTAAATCAGTTGATGGTGTACTCAATCAATGGGGTACAAAAGACTCCACCTTTGGCATATTCACAATGGATGATGGGACTATTTGGAGTATGAATATTTCTTGGGCCTTACCAGAAGTTTGGCCTGGATCAGTTTATGGCTTGGAAATAGGTATTGTTGGAACCGAGGGTGTTATTGACATTGAGGATACTCATCGTGATTTAGTTTTAGCATCGAATATTGCACAGGGTGCAGGATACACATCGAGAGAGTATTCCCCACCACAAGGTAGGCACGTTGATTTTTTAACCAGTTATCCTGCTGGTGATATTCAAGGGGGGCAATTCTGGGGTCCAATGCGAGAAGAAACTAATACATGGTACACACGCTTGTGCACAGGTCAAGATACTCCCCACGCCACAGCTCAAGATGGGCATAGAAATCTACTTATGACTATGGCTATGGATTTATCGGCAAAAGAAGAAAAGGAAATTATCTTACCCGAAAGAATGGATGATATATTCTAGTTCATAATTTTTCATAATATTTTTCTAATATGATCTGGGAACTTTTCGATAACATTATGGCCGGCTTCAAAGCATTTTAATTTCATTTCGTCACGAAGTATTTCGTTTAATTCTATTATCTCTGCCCCATTCATTTTCAAATATTTCATACATTTTTCATCCTCATTGATTGCGAGCTGTCTTTGGTAAACAGTTGCTCTCTTTATGAGAGTAATAAGGTTATCCTGGAATGGCTTATCCCAACTATAGTATTTCTTTTTATTGCATAGTAAAATTGAGGTTCCGTATAGATGAGACGATAAGGTAATATATTTATGGTATGCCTCAATACCGTAATTAATGATATTTGTGAGTGGATTTTCTTGTGTATCTATTTCGTTTTGAATGATTGCATTCTTTAGGTCCTTAACATCAACAAATTTAGTTGCGAAGCCAAGCGACTCGAATGCCATTTTGTGCATGCTATTTTTGGCAATCCGTATTGTCAGATTTTTGCAATCATCTATGGACTTAATATTTTTTTTATTTGATGATAAGTGGCGAATCCCGTTATCCCACCATCCAATTACTTTATAGCCTGTATTGAGTTCAACTTTGTTTGATAAGTATTCGCCTATTTCCCCATCAAGCAAATTGTAAACCATTTCTCTGCTTGATATTTGAAATGGGATTTCAAATATATTTAGCTCATTTACTCTCTCTGTAAGATAGCTTGAAAAAAAATAGCAACAATCTATCTGACCATCTTCAACAAGGTGAAGCAGGTCTATGGCATTGTAGCCTAAATCTCCAACATCTGAGACAAATTTGAAATCAACATCGTCACCATAGAGCATTTTAAACTCATTTCTTAGAAAATGAATACTTTGCGCTTGAACCGACTTTTCAGGATGATATCCAGCCCAATATATACTATTCTTTGCCAATATGCTCACCGCAAATTAATCATTGATAAGTTTTTCATATTCGTTATAAAGCAATGAAAAGTCTATATCTGCGAGACCGCAAGATATTGCATTTTGTAATATTGTCGTAGTCAGCTCGCCATAAGGGCAGCCAATTTGATTATCATTCAGTAAGTCGGTGACCATACTTAAATCTTTGTGGAGGTTAGAAACACGCGATCTAGCGTCCCATTTTTCTGATAATATATGATTTGGGAATCTCGACTGTGATATATAGCTTCTTGCATTACCTGAATTAAACACATCAATAACTGTCTTAGGATCAATACCAAGTTTTTTCGCACCAATGACCCCTTCAACAGTCGCAAGAAATATTGTATGCGTAACCATATTATGTATAAGCTTAAGTGCATGCCCTGATCCAATCTTACCCACATGAATTAGTCTGTTGGTAAAAGTATCTAATACGGGAGTTACTGAGTCTATAATACCTTTATCGCCACCCATCATTAATGTTAGAGTTGCATTTTCCGCACCCTGAGCTCCTCCGGTCATTCCACAATCAATATAATTTATTTTCCGAACACTTAATTCGTTTGATAATTTTTTTGTCGCATCAGGGTTTGACGTTGTAAGGTCAATTACAATTGTGTTTTCATTAATATTATCAATCCAGTTTGAGCCAAAAAGAAAGTCTCTAATTTGTGTTGTACTTGGAACAACAAAGATAAGTACATTAGAAGATTTCAAGCCCTTTTTTGCATCATTAATAATAAGATTTTCGCTTTTATTAAATTTACTAAGAACACTTTCATTAATCTCAAAAATAGAATTTAGATACCCAGCATTTTGTATATTTTTCGCAATTCCAAGTCCCATCTGACCTATGCCAACAACAGAAACAAATGGCGTAATATTTTTCATTTTGTTACTTTATCCCCTGATGAGAGATGCTGAACAGTTTCCCCTGTCTCTGTAAAGGTTCTAGTTACATTTGTTTCACCGTATATCCAAAATATTGTGAGGGGTTCATCTCCAATATTATTAAACCTATGTGGTACATTTGCCGGTATAAAAGAGTTATCCATTGCTGTTAATTCAGTCTTAATTCCCCCGCATTCAACTTCTGCATGACCGGAAATTATTAATACTTGTTCACAGCAATTATGGCTATGCATAGGTGCCGCTCTTCCCGTTGGAAAGGTTGTAAATCCTGACGTGAATATTGTACCCTCGGCATTATCCTTACCATAGAGTAGAGCTGTAGATACGCCATCACCTCTATCGAAGTTTGGCCTATCCTCATATTTTATTATAGTGGCTGTCATAATTTTCTCCCATTTTTATATTTAATTACTTTCAACAAAAACAATATCAACATCTCCTGAACCATTTCTTCTATTCGATGCGGCATTTTTATACTCTTCTGACTCAAAACAATTTATAGCAGTTTGTTTATCTGGAAATTCGGCAATCACAAACCTTGTAAAATGATCGGTGCCCTCCATAATTTGGTAATCACCACCTCGTGTGAGAAAACGACCGCCATAGCTCTCAACTATATCTCCGGCCTTACTTGCATATTTTTGATATGACTTATTATTAATTATTTTTGCCCTTGCTATCCAATATGTGACCATTTATTTTATTCCCAATAATTCAAAATTAGAATATCATTATATTGCTCAATAATAAAATGCTATCAAACATAATATTGCATTATTATCATTTTTTAAGGGTTTAATTATGAAAGAAAATTTGAGGCGCATTAGCGAAGATCAGTTATTCAATTTTATAAAGACTGCATTAATTACAATTGGGTTACCTCAAGATAATGCAAATATTGTTGCGAAGCTGATGACGCAAGCCGATCTTATTGGAAGCGATGCACACGGTGTCTTTAGATTGCCCCAATACACAAAAAGACTCTTGGCAGGTGGAATAAATAAAACACCAAATATCCGAATTGAGCGTGAAAAGAATTCAATGGCAGTTTTGAATGGTGACAATGCTATGGGTCATCTCGTGATGGAGCATGCTGCAAACTTGGCAGTCAAAAAAGCAAAAGAGAACGGCGTTGCTTGGGTTGGGGCAAATTCATCAAATCACGCTGGGCCGGCATCATTGTATGCACGAATTCCTCTAGAACATAATATGATTGGCATTTATGTTGCGGTGGGTAGTGGAAACCATGTGCCGCCATGGGGTGGAACAGACCTACTTCTATCAACAAATCCTATCGCAATTACAGTTCCAAGCTGGAATGAGCCTCCAATTGTATTGGATATGGCAACTACAGTCGCGGCTTACGGGAAGGTCAAAGAAAAGCTACAAAGAAATGAAGAAATGCCTGTGGGGTGGATGATTGATGGGGAAGGCAAGCCACTAACTGACCCAAAAAAATCCAGCGAAGGCTATTTGCTTCCAATTGGTGAAGCAAAGGGTTACGGCCTTGCTCTGATGTTTGGTATTCTTGCAGGTACATTGAATGGTGCATCATTTGGTAAAGCGGTGGTAGATTTTAATGCTGATGCATCCAGTTTTACAAATACAGGTCATTTCATAATTGCAGTTGACATCGCCTCTTTCACAGAAGTTGAAGGTTTCAAAAAAAATATTGATCAAGTATGGACTGAGATGAAGGGATCAAAATTAATGCCTGGTTTCAATGAAATAAGACTGCCTGGTGAACGATCTCATCAGATTTATCTTGATAGAACAAAAAATGGTATTCCTATACATGAGAATTTAAAAAATGTCTTGGATGCATTATCCGAGCAATTAAATATTAATAAAATATACTGAAATTTAAAAGCATGGAAAATACAAATGATCTAAGGAAAGCTATGGGTTGCTTCGCAACAGGTGTAGCGATTATTACGACCTCAGATGAGCAATTTGAACCTATTGGTGTTACAATTAATTCATTTACTTCATTATCTCTTGAGCCACCACTTATTATGTGGGGACTCTCCAAAAAAGCCCCAAGCCTTGATGCCTTTAAATACAGAAGGTTATTTGAAGTGAATATACTCTCGAGTGAACAAGAAGAATTATTAAAGATATTTTCGACCCCATCGGAAAATAAATTTTTAAATGTTCGATGGGATATGAGTGAGAAGAAACTACCAAAAATTAGAGGGTGTATCGCAAACTTCGAGTGCGTTGTACATTCAATTTTTCCAGGAGGGGATCATGAAATTTTTGTTGGTAATGTAATTGACTACTCCCATACAGATTTGAAACCACTTGTACTGTCAAAGGGAAAGGTAATCAGCAACTAATACTCTAAGCCTTAATTGGATATACGGGCTCTTCGCCATTTAGTACTCTTGCAACATCTGAAGCAGCTTTTGTCTGTAGTTCTTCGAGCGCTTCTACTGAGTAAAAGGCCGTATGCGGCGCAAGTATCACATTATCCCTTCCTATGAGTGGAGAATTTTCTGGCAAGGGCTCAGTCTCTACAACGTCCAAACCAGCTCCACCAATTTCATTCTTATCGAGGGCTTCTATCAAATCTTTCTCATTGATAAGTGGGCCACGCGCTGTATTCACAATAATTGCAGTATCTTTCATTTTTTTGAATGCGTCTTTATTTACCAAACCCTTTGTCTCTGGGAGTAAGGGGGCATGTACAGAAATGAAGTCTGATCTTTCATATAATTCATCCATGCTAACGCTTTCGACTCCATACTTTTCAAATAGTTCTTTTGGTGCGTATGGGTCAGAGGCAATCACATTAAAGCCAAATGCCTGAGCCTTAGGTGTCATAAGTCTGGGAATATTTCCAAATCCAATAAGACCCACAGTTTTACCTCTTAACCTGTACATTGGGACAACGGCTGGCATCTCCCATCTGCCGGATTGAACAAGTTTGTTTGATTGTGGTATTTTTCTTGCCATTGATATAATCATAGCCATTGCTTGGTCTGATACTTCATCAAGGCAGTAATCTGGAACATAATTAACAGATATCCCTAACTCACCAGCAACTTTTAGATCTATATTATCAACACCAATTCCAAACCGACCTATCGCCTTACAATTTTTTAGGCTTCTTAGTATGTTTTCATTTAGCTTAGCATAAGTAACTAGGATTGCATCTGCATTCTCAGCAGCTTTAATTATATCTTCCTCAGAACTGCTGGGGGCCTGAACGACCTCAGCATTAGCGTCTTCCAGCGCCTTTTTTGCTGGATCTAGTGAAGGAAATGGGCTATCCGTTACAACTACAAGTGGACCATTATTCATTTAAATACCTATTTTTTTAAAGTTTCGGGGTTGACGCAATTTGGTGGTGTTGTCCCATCAATCAGCGCTTCAATATTATCTACAACTCTATGAGCCATACCTTCGCGCACATCCTTACCGGCGGACCCAAGATGTGGCGCTAAAACGACATTATCCATCGCAAATAATTCTTTTTCGATCTGTGGCTCGTTTTCATAAACATCTAGGCCAGCTCCAGCAATTTCACCATTTTGAAGCGCTCTTACCATTGCTTTCTCATCGATTATAGGCCCTCTTGCTGTATTGATTATATAAGCAGATTTTTTCATAAGTTTAAATTCTTTGTCGGATATCAAATGAATTGTCTCTGGTCTTTCTGCAGCATGGACTGAAACAAAATCTGACTGCTTGAATAATTCCTCATATTCGACATATTCAAATCCAAATTCAGCTTCATCTTCCGGTGTCATCCTATTTGGCCCCCAGTATATTACTTTCATACCAAAGCCTTTGCCACGAACTCCTGTTGCTTTACCGATTCTTCCTCTCCCTCCAACAAGGCCGAGTGTCTTCCCGGAGACATCACCACCTAAAAATAAAGCCGATTGAGCTCCTGGATAACCTCCCGCTCGAACGAAACGATCTGCCTCAAGTATTCTTCTTGCTACACATAATAGAAGCCCAAAAGCTATATCAGCTGTTGCATCTGTCACAACTGCTGGTATTACCGTAACAGGCATGCCTATCTCTGTTGCACCCTTTACATCAATTCTATCAGGTGTAATTGACTGTGATGCAACCGCTTTAAGATTTGGATTGGCTTGCATAATTTTTTTATCTACGACGTCATGTAATAAACAGTATAGTATATCACAATGCATTACTTCATCCATGAGTGTGTCGTATGGTATAATTTTTGATGCATCTGGGTATACTTTTATTTCGACGTCACCTCGTTGTTCCAACCTCTCAATAGCACTTTGTGCTATTGGTTGAGTTATAAATATCTTTGTTTTTACCATTTTATTGCCCCTTTTTATTTATCAGTTATTAATCTCTCATCAAATGGCGTTCTCGACATGATATGTGGTCCATCCTCCGTTACTAGCACCATTTCTTCAAGACGAACTCCGCCACCGCCTCTGACACCATCAATCCAAATTAACGGTTCAACAGCAAATACCATTCCAGGCTCAAATTCATACTCCGGAGCACCGGGAAGAGTTTCTCCAATATAAGGCGGTTCATTTGCTCCAATACCGACACCGTGGCCAATAAATAATGATAAAA
>Ga0066378_10000167_pt1 | contig 28683 bp, 28 predicted proteins | sample Knorr_S23_td_DCM_FD_70947 | JGI IMG/M metagenome (GOLD analysis project Ga0066378, IMG submission 70947) | Marine microbial communities from Southern Atlantic Ocean transect - Knorr_S23_td_DCM_ad_71m_LV_A | ecosystem: Environmental > Aquatic > Marine > Oceanic | place: Southern Atlantic ocean...
CTAAAATACCATTTCAGGTCATAAGAGATTATAATTTGCCAAATTGGGTAAATGAAAATACTTTGGTTATATGTGTAAGTTATTCGGGGAATACAGAAGAGACATTGTCTTGTTTTGACGAGGCAATTAATAGAAAATCATTAATTGTAGGAATAACTTCTGGAGGAATATTACAACAAAAACTTAATAGCTATAATTTAGATTCAATTTTGATTCCTAAAGACAAACCACCTAGAGCGTGTATTGGTTATATTTCTATATTGATTTTGTTAGTTTTAGAAAAAAATAATATTGTTAATATTTCATCAGAAAAATATTTGTTTGATACATCATCAAAATTAGAAAATTTAACAAATACATTTGCTAAAGCTGAGAATAGTAATCCCACCTTTGGTTTAGCAAAAAAAATTTATAAAACTATCCCAATTATTTATGGAGATTTTAGATATACCAGTTCCATTGCATTGAGGTGGAGGGGTCAGATTGAAGAAAATTCAAAAATGATTTCATTCCACAATTCTATTCCTGAAATGAACCATAATGAAATCGTTGGATATGAAAACAATAATGACTTTTTTGATAAATTAAGTATAATTTGGTTAAAAGATAAAAAAATTAACATTAGAAATTTATTAAGACAAAAATTCTCCTCAGATATACTATCAGAAAGCATTTCAAAACAATTTGAAATTGAAAGTCATGGTGAATCATTAATTGAAAGGATTTTTTATTTAATTTACTGGGGAGATTGGTTGAGTTTCTGGCTCGCAATTTTCCATAAAACCAATCCATCTCCTGTGAGAAAAATTGAAAAATTGAAAAAAAAGTTAGCTAGATAATTAGAATTAAACTATATTAAAAATTATGATACCAGTAAAAATAAGAAATCTTTCATATCATTATTCGTTCAAAGGATACGCAATTCAATTAGAGGAAATAAACAATCAAAATAGAAAGATATCAATATTTGTTGGACCATTTGAAGCTCAATCTATTGCTCTAGCTATGGAAAATATTCTATCCCCAAGACCTCTTACTCATGATTTAATTGTTAATTTAATTTTTAAAATGAATCAGCATATTAAATCTGTAGTGATTAATGATATTAAAGATGGAGCTTTTTATGCTCTTTTAAAAGTAAGAATTGATGATGAAAAAACTATTGAAATAGATTGTAGACCATCTGATGCTATTTCTATCGCTTTAAGAACTGATTCTCCAATATTCGTAACTCAAAAAGTTATGAATAAAGCAAAAAATTCTGATAAAATAAACTTTTATGATGAGACTAGTTCCAAAAGTCTTAATGAAAATAGAAAAAAAGTTTTGGAAGATAAATTAAATAGTGCTATTAAATCAGAAGAATACGAGCTTGCTGCTGAATTAAGAGATCAAATTCTAGAATTAAAAAATATTTGAGCTTTAATTTGTTCCATAATTTTTTTTGAAGCTTTTTGTTCAGCAGATTTTTTGGTTTTTCCAGATGCAGTAGCTTTAATTTCTCCCTTGATTTGAACAATTATCTTAAATGTTTTTTCATGATCTGGACCAAATGTATTTGATGTAATAAATTTAGGAGTTCCTAATTCTCTTGATTGACAGTATTCAATAAGTAGACCTTTATAATTAACAGACTCCCAAGCCATATTTTTATTTTTCCATAATGTTTTTTTTATAAATGAATAGCAATCTGATATTCCAGAATCGAGTTTTATAGCTGCTATAATAGCTTCAAACATATTCGCTGTTTGATTTTCGATAACTTTTTTGTCATTTAAATCTAATGAATTATCAGATCTGAGATATTTTATAAGCGAAAATTTTTGACCAATTTTATGTAAAAAACTTTTTCTAACCAAACTTGATCTTTTTTGTGTTAGATAACCTTCGTCTGCATTAGGAAATTTCTTTAACAATAAATCAGATATTATTTCATCTAGTATAGCATCTCCCAGAAATTCAAGTTGTTCATAATTGTGAGATACTTTTGTATTAAATGATTTATGGGTTATTGCTTTTTCAAGCAATTTTTCATTTTTGAAAAAATATCCTATTGATTTTTGTAGAACATAAATTTCTGAATTTTCTTTTTTTAAAAAAAAAAATTTATAAAAAGTTTTTTTTAATAAAAATATGATATTTTTAAAAATATTTTTAATTACTTCAAATATAATTTTTTCTTAAGAATGAGAATCTATATATTCAACCGCAGCTTTAACAGTTGTTAATTTCTCAGCCTCTTCATCAGGAATTTCGATTCCAAATTCCTCTTCTAATTGCATAATTAGTTCAACTGTATCTAATGAATCTGCGCCAAGATCATCAACAAATGAAGCATCTAATGTTATACTATCTTCATCTGGACCCAATTTATCCAAAATAACTTCTTTAACTTTATCGAAACTAGACATTTTTATCTCCTTTTTTATATATATAACCCACCATTAACTGAAATTGTTTCGCCTGTAATGTAACCAGCATTTTTTGAAGAAAGAAATAATACTGTGGATGCAATTTCGTCTGCATTACCTATTCTTCCTAATGGTATCATTTTTAACAATTCATCTTTATACTTATCATTTAAATTACTCACCATATCCGTTTTAATATAACCAGGGGCAACAGCATTTACAGTAATATTTCTTGAAGCTAATTCTCTAGCACTAGTTTTTGTTAAGCCAATAATACCAGATTTAGCTGCTGCATAATTAATTTGACCATAGTTTCCCATTAATCCAGAAACTGAGGAAATATTTATAATTCTTCCAAATTTCTTTTTCATCATATAAGGAGTTACACATTTAATTCCATTAAATGTTCCTTTCAAATTAACATTGATTACACTATCCCAATCTTCTTCTTTCATTCTTAAAATTAAATTATCTTTAACTATACCAGCGTTATTAATTAAAAAATCAATTTTCTCAAATTTTTCAATAGTATAATCTACTGCAGATTTAAAATTTGATAAACTGGATACATCTAATGGAATTCCAATTGCGTTTCCACCAAGTGATTTAAGTTTATCCACTGCTTTTTCTAAATCTTTGGAATTTCTACTCGCACAGACAACATTGGTACCATTTAAAACAAAAGCTTTTGCAATCGCAAATCCAATTCCTCTTGAGGCACCAGTGATAAATGCTATTTGGTTGTTTTTCAAATTTTTATCTCCTCAATTTGATTTGAATTTTCAATATTTATTGTATTGATTTCTGAGTTAATTCTATTATTTAAACCTTTTAACACTTTATTTGGACCAACTTCAATAAAATTTTTAATGCCTAATTTATTAAATCTATTTATAGTTTCCACCCATCTTACTGGGTGATCAAGTTGATCAATTAAATTAATTTTAATTTTACTAATATCAATTGTTTCTGAAGCATTAACATTCATTATAATTGGACATTTAGGGTTTTTAAATTTTATTGCGTTAATTTTTTCTTTCATTTCATTTTTTGCTTTGGTCATCAAAGGTGAATGAAACGCACCACTTACATTTAATTCAATTGTTTTTTTTGCTCCTATCTTTTTACATTGTTTCATTGCTTCACTAACTGCAATTTTAGATCCTGAAATAACAGTTTGAGCAGGAGAATTAAAATTAGCTGGAACCACTTGTTTGTCACCACTAGAAACTGAATCACAAACTTCAATTATTTTTTCAGTATTGAGTCCAATGATTGCTGCCATTGAACCTAAATTATTTTCACCGGTTTTTTTCATAGCTAAACTTCTATCTTTTACAAGATTTAAGCCTGTTTCAAAATTAAAAATATCTGCTGCATATAAAGCAGAATATTCACCTAAACTATGACCTGCAACATAGGCAGGTTCAATTCCTTTTTGATTAATTAAATCAAATAAAATGCACTCAATAATAAAAATTCCTGGTTGTGTATTTTCTGTTAATTTAAGTTCTTCATCTGGTCCATTAAAACATATAGATGAAATATTTTTATTCATTATTTCATTTGCTATGTTAAAATAATCTTTAGCCAATTTATAATTATTAAATAAATCAAGTCCCATACCAACTTTTTGAGATCCTTGACCAGGAAAAATAAAATTTTTTTTCATTAATTTAAATTTCCCCATTTAATAAGAGTAGCTCCCCAAGTAAAACCAGCTCCAAATGCTGCTAATAAAATCAAATCACCTTTTTTTAATAAATTGTTTTCCGTTGCTTCACTTATACAAATTGGTATAGTGCCACCAGTAGTATTAGCAAAACGATCAATATTTACATAAACTTGGTCAGAATTCAAACCAAGTCTACTTGAGCAAGCTTCAATTATTCTTTTGTTGGCTTGATGGGGTATAAAAAGTTTTATATCTTCAGCAGATAATGAATTTCGTTTTAAAATTTCTATCGCTGCTTCAGTCATTCCTCTTACTGCTGACTTATAAACCTCTCTACCGTCTTGTTTTAAATAATGAAAATTTGAATCAATTGTCTTTTTTGATGAAGGATAAAGGCTTCCACCCCCAGGCATATATAATCTTTCTCCGCCACTTCCATCAGTAAAAAGTACAGAGTCCATAATTCCATTATTTTCATTTGATGCTTCAAGTAATATTGCTCCTGCTCCATCTCCAAATAAAACACATGTAGCTCTATCATTATAATCAATAATTGAGCTCATTGTGTCTCCACCTATTACTAATATTTTATTATATTTTTTACTTTCAATAAGACTTTGTGCAGTCTCTAAAGAAAATAGGAAGCCAGAACAAGCAGCATTTAAATCAAAAGCCCAAGCGTTTATAGCACCTATCTCTTTTTGAATGATTGATGCTGTTGAGGGAAATAACATGTCTGGAGTGATTGTTGCTGTGATGATTACATCAATTTCAGTGGGACTAATTTTTGTTTTTTTTAAAATCTTATTTGCAACTTTAATGCCCATTGACGATGTTGCTTCACCGTTTTTTACTTTATGTCTTTGTCTAATACCAGTTCTAGATTGAATCCATTCATCTGAAGTATCAACAAATTTTTCCATTTCTCTATTAGAAATAATATTCTCAGGTAGATAGTGAGAAGCTGCAGTTATTGTTGCTTTCAAAATCAAATAAGCTCTTTAATTATAGAGAAAGTAGAAGAAATATCATTTTTAATTGAATCTATTAGATTTTCTTTGACACATTTTTTTGCTACCAAAACTGCATTTTTAATTGCTTTAGCAGAAGAACGTCCATGACATTTAATTACAGTACCATTTACCCCTAAAAGTGGAACTCCACCATATTCTTCATAATCAAAATCTTTCATAATTTCAGCAAATATTGATTTTACCTTATTTTTTTCTTCATTTGATTTAATATTTTTTATTAGCTTATTTGAAACATCATTATTAACGTGATTTATCCAACCTTCTGCAATTTTAACAATATTATTTCCTAAAAAACCATCACAGACTATTATTTGTGCTCTTCCATCAAAAAGATATCTGCTTTCTATATTACCAATAAATGAAGGAATTGACTTTTTCATTAATTTGTGACCTTCAATATAGGATTCTGTGCCTTTTGTTTCTTCTTCTCCGATATTTAGTAAACCGGTTAAAGGATTTTTAATTCCTCTAATTTGTGTCATATACTTTGAAGCCATTACAGAAAATTGAACTAAATGTGCTGGTTTTGCTTCTGTATTTGCACCTGCATCACATAAAACTATACCTTTTTCTCCTACAGGGAAAAATACACCTAATGCAGGCCTTTTAACTCCATCAATTCTACCTAATAACAAAAGTGAAGCTGCAAGTATGGCACCAGTACTACCAGCACTAACAAAAGCATGTGCTTTTTTTGATTTTAGCAACCTTAAACCTGAAACAATAGATGAATCAGGCTTTTTCTTAACTATTTGTGAGGGTCTATCTTCCATTTCAACAGATTGAGATGAATGATGAATTTCATATTTTGCTAATTTTTTATTTTTGGGTAAAGATTGTTCTATCTTTTTTTTATCACCTATTAATATTAAGTCTAAATCATCATTTTCAATAGATGCATCAATAGCCCCTTTAACAATTTCTGAAGGAGCTTGATCACCACCCATAGCATCAATAATAATTTTCATATGTATTATTTAGTTAAAGCAACCCTAACTTGACGATCTTTATAATACCCACATTTTGGACAAACATGATGGGGTCGCATTCTTTCACCACATCCTTCTTGGGGACAATTAATTGAAGTGATTAAGTTTGATTTCCAATGGGTTCTTCTTTTTCTTCCTCTTGATTTTGATTGTTTTCTTTTAGGTAAAGCCATTCTTTTTCTCCGTTATAAAACTTATAAAATTTAATTTTCCAAACATTTGCAATCTTCAAAATTTAGATTGCTACCACAATTTGAGCATAAACCTTTGCAATTTTTATTACAAATTGTTTTTAAAGGTTTTTCTAAAAGTAAAGTGTCACGTACTACATTAGATAAGTCAATTTCATTTTTATTATCATCAAATAAAATAAATTCAGAATCAGTATCATTAATTAAATTTTCTCTTTGGGTTAATATTACTCTGAATTTGGATATTTGTTTACTATCAAAGGTATTTATACATCTATCACATATATCAGAAATAGAAGAATTAATTTCTCCTTTTATATCAATCGAGCTTTGAGTTTTTGAAAAATTTAATAATATTTCTATATTTTTTTTATTTGATTTAAGGTTATCTAATTTAAGTTGAGAAAACTCAATTATTTTTTTGAAATTACCCTGTGAACCATCTAATTCTTGACGAAATATTTTCATTTTTGATATTATAAAATACCCTTTTATTTATTTATGTCGATAGGTCCTAAAATTAATTTTAAGAAATTAAATTTCTATAAATTTATTCAACTCGGACTTTATCAACCCATGTTTTCAAACTAGTAAAATCACTAATTTCCAAAGCAGCTTTATTCGCTTCATTTTTTGAAGTAAAATTACCAACTCTCACCCTGTACCATAACTGATCTGTTTTTTCAAAATAAGCTTTTTGTATATAAGAATCTAAGCCTTTATTTTTTAATTCTAACATTTTTTCTTCTGCATCATTTTGATTCTTTTCAGAAAAAATTTGAATTGTGTAATTTCCATTTAAAGATTCAATTTCATCAGCACTAAATAATTTTTTCTTTGTTGATTCTAATTTTTTATTAATCTGTTTTTTAATTGATTTATTATTTGTTGATTTTTTTTCAGATATTTTCTGATTCTGATTGATTTTTTTTTCTTCACTATCATTTTTATTTAAATTTTTTACAGATGTAGAATCAACATTAATTTTGGTATTTGATGATAAATTGATATTAAACTCATATATATTTTCTTTAATTGATTTACCATTATTATCATAAACTATTAATTGAAAAATATAATCTCCAGGCATATCAGGTTTGAATGACATTTCTTTGCCTGAATTTTTAATAAGTAAATTTTTAGAAATTAATTCACTTTTTTTCGGTGATTTTAATATATACCAACCATATGATAAATTATTAAGATTGAAATTTTCATCAACTTTAATACTATAAATATTCCCAATTGTACCATCGTAAGTTGAATTTTGTTCGCATCCAACAAAGATAAGATAAATTATGCAGATGCATGAAAATATTTTAATTTTTTTCATAACCTAGTCAAATTTGAAAAGAAGGAAAGAAAAAAACAATTTCTTTTATTGCATTTTTTATTGAATCTGATCCATGAATTGCATTTTCTTGAATATTGTTAGCAAATTTAAATCTTATTGTATTTTTATTTGCTTCTAGAGGGTTAGTTGAGCCTATTAATTCTCTAAATGAATCCACGGCATTATCTTTTTTAACTACTATGGGTATTATTGGCCCTGAAGTCATAAAACTAATCAAATCAGAAAAAAATTTTTTATTTTTGTGAATTAAATAAAAATTTCTAGCTCTTTTTTCATCTAATTGATCAATTTTCATTTTAATGATTTCAAAATCTTTAGATAAAATTTCATTAATGATTTTTCCATAAACCTTTTTTTTAAATGCGTCTGGTTTTATGATGCCAAGTGAATAATTTGTTTTCATAATTTTATAATAATTTTTTCATTTCCAATCCAATAATTGATGGAGAGGATACAACTTTAACTCCTGAATTTGATAGAATTTTCATTTTTTCATCAGCTGTGCCTTTTCCACCAGCAATTATTGCTCCAGCATGGCCCATTCTTTTTCCTGGTGGTGCAGTTTGTCCTGCAATAAATGCTACAATCGGTTTACTAAAATTAGAAGATTTAATCCAGTTTGAAGCTTCTTCTTCAGCAGAACCACCTATCTCTCCAATCATTATTATTCCGTCGGTTTGTTCATCTTCTTCAAAAAGTTTTAATAAATCAATAAATGATGAACCGACAATAGGATCTCCTCCAATTCCAATACATGTTGATTGACCCATACCAAGTTCCGTGAGCTGGAAGACTGCTTCGTAAGTTAAAGTTCCACTTCTCGATATTACCCCAATATTACCTTTTTTATGGATAAAACCAGGCATTATTCCAATTTTTGCTTTTCCAGGGGAAATGATACCTGGACAGTTTGGACCTATCATTCTTGAATTTGATTCTTTTAATAAATATTTTATTTTAGTCATATCAGCTGCTGGGATACCTTCTGTAATACAGATAATTAATTCGATGTTAGAATCAATAGCTTCCATAATTGCATCTGATGCAAAGGGAGGAGGAACAAAAATTACTGAAGCTGTAGCTTTTGTTTCTAAAACACAATCTTTTACAGTATCAAAAACAGGTAGACCAAGGTGTTCATGGCCTCCTTTATTTGGTGTTACACCACCAACAACATTTGTTCCATAATTTATCATTTGCTCAGCGTGAAATGAACCTTCTTTCCCAGTAAATCCTTGAATAAGAACTTTTGTATCATCGTCAAGTAGTATGCTCATCTTTTAGCTTCCATAACTGCTTTTTCTGCTGCGTCTGCAAGATTATTAGCAACGATGAATTCCAATGAAGAATCTTTTAATAATTTTGAAGCTTCCTTAGAATTAGTTCCTTCTAATCTGACAACAACTGGAATTTTGATATTTAAATCATTGATTGCTTCAATTACACCTTTAGCTACTCTATCACATCTCACAATTCCACCAAAAATATTAATTAAAATAGATTTAACATTATTATCTGAAAGTATAAGTTTAAAACCTTTAGATATGGTAATTGGATTTGCAACACCTCCTACGTCTAAAAAGTTTGCAGGTTCACCTCCTGAAATTTTTATAATATCCATTGTTGCCATGGCTAGTCCTGCTCCGTTAACCATACAACCTACGTTGCCATCAAGTTTAATATAGTTAAGGTTATTTTTTGCAGCCTCAGTTTCGATTGGTAATTCCTCTGAGAAATCTCTAAGTTTTTCAATTTCTTGCTGACGAAAAAGTGAATTATCATCAAAATTAATTTTAGAATCTAATGCAATGATTTCTTGGTTTGTGGTAACAACTAAGGGATTTATTTCAAGTAAAGAACAATCATATTTAACAAATGTACTCCATAATGCTTTAAACATTTTGATACCATTTTTGATCTCATCTTCAACAAACCCAAGATTATAACAAAGTTGTCTACATAAAAATGGCGTAAGACCTTGGTAAGGATGAACCCAAATTTTTAATATTTTTTCTGGAGAATTTGCTGCTGTTTGTTCAATATCAACCCCACCCTCTGTTGAAACCATAAACACAAACTTTTCTACACTTCGATCTAAAACAATACTTGCATAAATTTCCCTCTTTATATTTATTCCTTCTTCAATTAAAAGCCTGTTAACTTCTTTTCCCTCAGGGCCAGTTTGATGAGTTATAAGTTTCTTACCAAGAAGGATTTTTGAAAAGTTTTCAACCTCTTCAAGTGAGTTAGCGATTTTGATTCCTCCACCTTTTCCACGACCACCTGCATGAATTTGTGCTTTAACCACCCATTTATTTCCACCAATTTTTTTTGCCACTTCAACTGCTTCTTTTGATGAAAATGCTACTTTGCCATTTGGAGTAGGAACACCATTTGATTTAAAAATATCTTTTCCTTGATATTCATGAATTTTCATAGGTGATAAGGTAAAGTTTTTTGTTTTATTCAAACAAGATAAACTTTTACAAATTATGCTTTGAAAAATTTAATTAATTAGATTAATTCAAATATAACTTTTGAAGGTCTACATATATTAGCTTTATTTCCAAAAATTACAATTGGTCTTGAAATTAATTTCGGAAATTTTACCATTTTATCAATTAAATAGCTGTCATTATCCAAATGATTATCCAATTTTAATTCTTTATAAATAGGTTCTCTTTTTCTAATAAGTTCATTTGGTTTAATAGATAATTTTTTAATTAACAAATTAATTCCATCAAAATCTAATGGATTTTTAATATAATTAATTACTTTAATCTCAAAATTTTTTTTTCTTAAAATTTCCAAAACATCTCTACTTGTTTTGCATTTGGGGTTATGATAAATAATTATTTTTTTGTTAGACATATTCAGAAGTTATAATAATTCTAATAATAAAAAGAATTTGTGCAATCAGATATTGGTTTAAATATAAGATATAATTAAGTTATATATGCGGTTTTTATTCGAGGTAAAAGTTTTTAATTAAAAATACAATGAATTTATTACAAAATAATTTTCAACCAAATAATTGGGTTTCAGGTGAAATGGCTATGGATTTGGGAACAGCTAATACATTGATTTGGGTTAAATCAAAAGGTGTAATAATTAACGAACCATCAATCATTGCCAGAAACATTAATAATGGTAAGGTTATAGCTGTTGGTGAAGAAGCTAGTGCAATGGTTGGTAAAACGCACAGAGATATTGAAACAATTTTTCCATTACGTGATGGTGTGATAGCTGATTTTGAAGCAACGGATGGAATGATTCAGGGTTTCGTAAAAAAAATTAATTTTAGTCCAATAGCAAGATTTAAAATGGTAATTTGTGTTCCAAGCGGTGTGACTGAAGTTGAGAGAAAGGCTGTAAGAGATTCAGCAGAAAGAGCTAATGCAAAAGAAATTTATTTAATTGATGAGCCTGTTGCTGCTGCTATTGGAATTGGAATTGATATATCAAAACCAGTTGGTAACATGATAGTAGATATTGGTGGAGGAACATCTGAAATAGCAGTCATCGCTTTAAATGGTGTTGTTACAAAAGAGGCAATAAAAGTTGCTGGGAGAGAAATGGACTCAGACATTGTTAAATGGTTTAGAAATGAACATAAATTAGAAATAGGTCTTCCTACTTCAGAAAAAATTAAAATGGAAGTTGGAACTGCTATGAGAATGGAACAATCCCCAATTCAAGTTAAAGGGAGGGATATGGTTTCTGGAATCCCAAAAACAGTTGAGGTGTCAGCTGATGAGATAAGACAAGCTTTAAAAGAATCTGTAACCCAAATTGTTGATGCAATTAAACGTGCACTAGAAAATACTCCTCCAGAGCTTGCGGTTGATATTTTAAATAGAGGAATTATTTTAACTGGTGGTGGTTCAATGTTAAAAGGTTTAGATCAAAACATTAGAGAAAGAACTAATTTACCTGCTAACATGTCAGAAAGACCTCTAACTGATGTTGTTAAAGGAACAGGAACTGTTCTAATGAATATAAAAAAGTACACCGATGTGCTTATGTAAAATTTAATGCGAAAGATTGTCAGTTATATTATTGATAATCGTGATTATGTCACATTTTTTATTACTATAATTTTATCTCTTTTAATTCTTACAAACAATCAATCTGAGAACATTCAAAATATTAAATCCAAATTTGGATTTATTAATTATTATTTAAATTTACCAAATATGATTTTTAGCGATTTGTTTTATCTCAAGGAAAAAAATAAACTGCTAAATGAGCAAATTATTAACATCAATTTAGAAAATTCAAAATTAGAGCATTTGATTGTTGAAAATAATAGATTAAAGTCATTGTTAGAATATAAAGAAAATTCAAATTTTTCTCTTTTAACTTCAAAAGTTATAAATTTTGGAATTTCACCTTTTTCAAATTCTGTAAACATTGATTTAGGATCTGATGATAATATTGTTCCTAATTTACCTGTTATTAATGTAAATGGTGTTGTTGGCAAAACAATAAATTCATTTTCAAAAACTTCAACTGTTCAATTAATGACAGATTATAATTTTAGATTGAGTGTAAGGTTGGAAAATTCTGGTACTGTTGGAATTCTTAGATATAAAAAAGATAATATTTTTGAAATATGGGAAATTCCAAAAACAACAGATGTTAGTATTAATGAAAGAATTATTACATCAGGATTTAGTGATATTTTCCCTTCAGGTATTTTTGTAGGCAAAGTAGTTAAAATATTAGAGGAAACTAATTTTATTCATAAAATTATTTTAGTTAAAAGTTTGACAGATTTTTCTAACCTTGAATATGTTTTTGTAATAGAAAACAATAAATAAATGTATAGTTTATTCAAAATAGTATTCTTTGGTTCAGTTATTATATTATTTGAATTAATCATTCTTGATTTTATAACTATAAACAACATTAGACCTGATTTCCTTCTAATTTACCTTTTATATATATCTTTAACTTATGGTAGACTAAAAGGTCTCTTGTCAGGGTTTTTACTTGGAATTTTAGAAGATTTCATTAGTGGTACATTATTTTTTGGTTTAAGTGCACTTACTAAGACTATTTCAGGATTTTTTTTTGGAAATTTGAGTGGAAAGTTTAGAAAAATTAATCCAATTTTCTATTTTGGGTATGTTTTTTGTGTAATTGGATTCAATTTTTTTATTTACTTTTATGTTTCCAATCAAAATGTTTTTACAAATCAGAAAGGTTTATTTTTTAATATTTATTTTTATGCATTTTTTTACACACTGATATTTTTCTTTATTATAAATTATATAAAACCCATTAACTCTATTAATTATTTGAAAGATCGATAATTTGCTTAAAACTAAAATATATCAAAATAGTTTTAAAAGAGATGTTTCATTTTTAATCGTAATTATTTTATTTTTCATTTTATTTTTAAAATTTTTCCAACTTCAAATTCTTAAATATGAAAAATATCAAATTTTGGCTGATGCAAATAGAATAAGAGCGGTTGCTAGTCCCGCTCCTAGAGGAAATATTTTTACAAGAGATGGTAGAATAATTGCTGCAAACAAATCTATATATACAGTTTCATTGATTAAAGACGAACTTATTGATGAGGATTTGGAGATTCAGAAACTAGCAGAATATTTAAATAAAGATAAAAAAATTATTATCAATAATTTAAATAAATATTATCAAGGAAGATATTTACCTACTTTAGTCGCAAAAAATATATCTATTGAGGGATTAAGCTTGATAGAAGAACATAGATATGAACTTCCTGGTGTTTTTTATTCAAATTTTCCAATTAGATATTATCCTAACAAAGAAACAATAAATTTATCTCACACCTTGGGTTACCTAAGAGAAATAAATCCTTCTGAATTAAAAGAACTTGGAGAAGACATTTATTCAAAAGGAGATTATATTGGTTTTCAGGGAATTGAAAAATATTATGAGAAAATATTAAATGGTAAAAAAGGAATTAATTATCATCAAGTTGATGCGCTTGGAAGAGAAGTTGGTTTGATGATTGATAAAAATCCAGTTCCATCAATTCCAGGAAAGGATATTTATTTAAATATTGATTATGATTTACAATCTAAAGGTGAGAATTTATTAGATGGACAGAAAGGAGCAATTGTTGTTGTTGACTCTAAAAATGGCGAAATACTTTCTCTGGTAAGTAAGCCTGACTTTTTGCTAGAGGATTTTTCAGCAGGAATGGATTTTGAAATTTGGGACAGTTATTCGAAAGATTCTTCAAGACCTTTATTTAATAGAGCACTTCAGGGTATATATCCACCAGGTTCATCATTTAAATTATTAACAGTGATTATTGCACTTGAAAATAATTTAATAAATCCTAAAAAAAACTTTTTTTGTTCAGGTAAATATGAATTTGGAGATAGAGAGTTTGGGTGTTGGATGGAAACTGGACACGGAAAATTAAATTTATCATCTGCAATTATTCAATCATGCAATGTATATTTTTATGAGATAGCTCAAATGATAAGTATAGATTTATGGTCAAATTATGCTAATAAGTTTAATTTTGGGAAGTTTACAAATATTGATTTCCCATCAGAAAGTAAAGGTTTGATCGCTAATAGAAATTACATGAATAAAAAATATGGAAGGTGGGGATGGGCTGGTGGTTCATTATTACATTTGTCTATTGGACAAGGTGATTTATTGGTAACTCCTTTACAAATGGCAGTTTTTGCATCAGTCTTAGCATCAAAAGGAAATTATATTCAGCCAAGAATAGCAAATATTGAAAATAAAGAAGATATTTTAAATAAAATTAAACTTAAAGAATCGACTTGGGATTTTTTACATAAAACAATGTTTGATGTAGTAAATGATAATCAGGGCACAGCTTACGATCCAAGTTTAATAAAATTAAATATTGAATCATATGGTAAAACTGGCACTGCTGAAAATGCTCATGGAGAACCTCATGCATGGTTTGTTGGTTTTGCAAAAAAAAATGATAAAAACATATCTCTATCAATCATTGTTGAAAATAGTGGGACTGGAGGTTCAATAGCTGCTCCTATATCATCTAAATTAATTAAAGAATATTTTAAAAAATTTTAATTTTATATAATTTTGCACTTTCAAGAAAAAATAAATAGAGCCCCTAAATATTGGTTAATTATATCATTTATTTTAAATATTGTTGGATTAATCGCACTTTATAGTATATCTCAAGATCAGGTTGTTCTTAGTTTTTCATCAAGATTTACAAAATTTATATTTTGGTTTATACCAGCAATAGGTGTTTTTGTTTTATTTTTCTATCTTCCAATAAAAATTATTCATGATTATTCTTATATTGCATTATTTATTACTTTCATTTTTTTGTTTATTCCCTATTTTTTCGACCCAATTGCTGGAACTCATAGATGGATATCTTTTGGTTATTTAAGATTTCAACCTGCAGAAATCATGAAGTGGATTACTGTATTAGGATTGTCAAGATATTTATCTGACCAAAAATTAAAATTAAAAAATTTTTCAACAATAATTCCTCCTGTTTTATTTACACTAATACCTTTTTTTATCATTGCAAAACAACCAGATCTTGGTTCGGCAATTATAGTTTTTGCTCCATTAATACCTTTATTATTTTGGGTTGGAGTTGATACTTTTTATATTTTGTGTTTTTTGGCGCCGATTTTTAGTATTCTTATGGCTTTTCATATTTTTAGTTTTACAATTTGGGTGGGAATATTTGCAATTATATTATACCTGTATAAAAAAAATATTTTAATTAGTTTAACACTATTTTTTGGTAATATTTTTTTGGGACTTTTAAGCCCAGTAATTTGGAATAGTTTAAATTCTTATCAACAAGGAAGAATATTAGTTTTTTTAGATGTAACAAAAGATCCATTAGGTGCTGCTTATCAAGTTATTCAATCACAAACTGCAATCGGATCTGGTGGTTTTTGGGGTAAAGGTTTTGGAAACGGTAGTCAAACTCATCTAAAATTTTTACCTGAACAAGAGACAGATTTTATTTTTTCTGTGGTTGGAGAAGAATTTGGATTTTTGGTTGTTTCAATAATACTAATTTTATTTGCAATTTTAATTTTAGATATGATTCAGAAAGCTTTTAAACTTTCTGAAAGATTTTCAAGTTTAGTTTTATTTGGAATAGCAGTAATTTTTATGTGTCATGTTTTTGTTAATATTGGAATGACAGTTAATTTATTACCTGTAAAGGGTTTGCCTTTACCTTTTTTAAGTTATGGTGGTACTTTCTTAGTTTCTTGTTATGCAATGTTGGGATTAGCAATGAATATGGCAGTTGAAGAAAAATAAATTTAAAGGAATTGGGATTATAACCAAATAGAATTAAATTTACTTGTTAAATAAACAAATTTTTCAATGAAAAACCTCAAAGTATTTACAGCAATTATTATTCTATTAAATATTACTAATTTTTCTTTCTGCCAAAATAATTCAGAATCAGAAAAAAATAGAATAACTATTTTAGAGAATCAAATTAATCAATTAATGGGAATAGTAATTCCTGATATGCAAAATGCTATGAAAAGCATGTTAAAATCTAAAGCTCAGTCTGATAGCACTAGTCTTTTACTTATAAACAGAATAAATACTTTGCAAAATACAATTAGAATGTTAGAAGGTAAAGCTACATATACCGACAGTATAAATTTCCAACTTTTACAACAGTTAATGATGATTGAAAATAAGATAATTACACTTACTAGAAGTTTTAATGAGCTGTATGATCTAAAAGTTGAACCAGATAAAATTTCTTTAAATAATTATAATGATAATTATAAAAGAAATTATATAGATGCATTAAGTTTTTATAATGATGGAAAGTATAATGAGGCTATTCAAAGTTTTTCTTCTTTAGTCTTAAATAATCCTAATCATAAGTTATCTGATAATAGTCAATTTTGGCTAGGTGAATCATATTATGCTTTAAAAAATTATAAAAGAGCAATTGTTGAATTTGAAAAGGTTTTTCAATTTAAAGAAGAAGATAAATGGGATGATGCTCAGCTAAAACTTGGAATATGTTTTCAGAAAATCGGCAATTATTCTAGAGCAAGAATAGAATTTGAAAAACTTATAAACAATTATCCTGGAAGCGAATATTATAAAAGAGCTCAACAATATCTTCGACAATTATAATTTTTGGAGATACAAAAAATGAAGATTTATTTTCTAACACCTGAAATTTCCCCTTTTTCAAGTACTTCTTTTTTATCAATGTTTTCTAAGCTGATTCCTATCAATTTGCAAAAACAAAATCATGACATTAGACTAACTTCACCTAAATATGGTTTTATTAGTGAAAGAAAGTATACTCTTAGAGAAGTAATTAGATTAAGAGAGATTAATACAAAAATTGGTGAGGGTTTTGAAGTAGCATCAGCAAAGTCAGCCTTCATACCAAAAACAAGAGTTCAAGTTTATTTTATGGAACATAAAAATTTTTTTCAACCACTTAGCCCTCTTTTGTATAAAGCTAAAAATGGAAGACCATTACCAGATAACGGCGAAAGATTTGGATTTTTCTCAAAAATGTCACTCGAGATGTTAGTAAATCTTTTTTGGTCTCCTAATCTAATTGTTTGTAATGATTGGCATTCTTCTTTTGTTCCAATAGTTTATGAACAACTTTTTTCAAATCAAGATTTTTATAAAAATATTAAAACTATTCAAATTATTCATAATATTGATGATTATAATAACGTACCATCAACTTTATATTCTGAATTAGGAGTTTCTCTACCAAAAGACCTGGAAAATGATCAAGTTAATTCTGTTATGGTTGGATCTCACTTTGCTGATTTAGTAATTGCTATTGATAAAAAGAATAATAATCTTTCTAAGAAAATAATGAAGGATAAAAAATTCTATAATTTAATAAAAGACAAGTTTCATATTCTAAATCTCAAAAATGAAGATGAGGAATCATGTGAAATGATATCTGACCAAATTAATGGTCTCATTGAATAAACATTTGAATAATTTTTATTTAAATAGATTTTGCATTATATTTTCTTTACTAATCATTTCTTGTGATAATAAATCATTTGTTTCAGATGAAATACTTAATTCTTATGAATATTCAATTGTTTCTTCAACAGATTTTAATTTTTCAACATATCAAATATCTCCTTCAATTGGCGATGATGAAAAAATTTCTGTAGGAAATAATAGTTATTTCAAAAATTTAACTACATTTATTGAATTTAATGATTATAATGAATATATAAATTTTAATATGAAAATAGATAGTGCAGTCATAAAAATTAAATTTTTAGATAATCAAAATATAGATTTTTTAAAATCTCACGAATTATCTCTTGGATTTATTGAAAAACCTAATGAATACAATGAGCTTACAACAAATTATGATAATATTTCCTGGTTAAATGATGAATATTTAACTATTAGTTCACAAGTTGAATCTGATTCAAACGGTTTATATAATTTAGTTTTTAATTTAGACTCTAATTTTATTGAAATGTTATCTGATTCAACATTTAACCCTTTGTTTATTTTAGAGGAATTATATGATGAAAATGAAATTTTAAATTTACATTCTTCAAATAGTATCACAAACAAACCTTTTTTAAGTCTTTTTACTTCCTCCGAAAATGATACATTGTTTGATTCAATTTTTGTTATAAATGCATCTTCAGATGTAACGATTTTTGAATATCCTAAGCTGAATGAACAATTTTTAGATTCTAACTTAAACTATCTTAGTTTAGGAGCAGGCTTAAACACAATAATCAAGCCATTATTAAAAAATGTAGAATTGCCTAATACAGCCAATATTATCAAAGCAAATCTTAACATTAAGATCGATACCTTAATTACTTCAGATAGTTTAAATTTGAATTTCCAAGCTGTTACTTTTGAAGATTCAGCAATTAATTGGAATTGGGGTGAAGTTTTGATAAAGGATCCATATCCCCCTATTTCAAATATTTTTGGTCAATCATTATTATCTAATATTGAAAATTCTACATTGAGTTTGGATATAACAAATTATATTCAATTTATACTTAGTCAAAGATTTTTAAATGAAAATGAATTAGCAAATATTGGTTTAAAAATAGATCTTATTAATACTAACTCTATATTTGATATTATCGTTTTTAAAAATAATTTAAGTTCAACAAATAATGTTTATGTTGATATATTTTATGAAAACAATTAAGATTTTTTATATATTATTTTTGAATATTGCTATTTTAATTCCACAATCTCCAATTAATAGTCTTGGTCATGGTACAATAATTGATAGTCCTGATGCATCTAGTTTAGGATTATCATCTACAGGGTTAATTCCTTCTGGAAACAATTTTTTTTCTCTACATAATCCTACAACCTGGACTCAATTAGATTTTACTTATTTATCTGTTAACTATAATTCAAATTTTATTAATTCTGAAAATTATAAATTGTTTAATAGTTTTCTTTCTGGTTTAACATTTATAGTTCCAGTAAAAAATAAATTTGGTTTTGGTTTAGGTATGAGACCATATTCGAGAAAAGACTTTGAAATTTTTTCAAAAACAGAAAGTATAAATTTTAATAATGAGCTATTTTCTTTAAACAGAACTTATTCAGGTAGTGGTGGAATAAGTTCTTTCTTTAATTCTTTGAGTTATAAAATTTCTAAAAAAAATACCCTCGCAACACAAATTGATTTTTTGTTTGGTAGTTATAATGAGGAAAGAGTCTCTTATGTTTCAACAAAAGAATATAATTTTAATCAGACAATTAGATATAAATCAACAATGCTTTCATTTTTTTATGAATTAAAAGATTCTTTTAAAAATCGTGATTTTTCTATTTTTTCATCCTATAATTTTCCAATCGGTAAAAAGTATATTACTCATAAAAATGATTATGAATTTATTGGTGAAATTAATCCTTTAAATATTGATTTTATTTTACCATCGAACTTAAGAATTGGTTTGTTATATAATTTGGTATCTTCAATTTTTATTTCATCAGAATTTTCAAATATTAAATTTTCATCAAAAAATTCAACTTATTCTAATTTGTTTGATCATGAAATTAAATCTAGTAACAGACTAAATTTAGGTATTCAAAAAATGAAAAAAACTAATTCACGAGATTTTCTTGAAAAAATACAGTATCGTGTTGGATTTTTTACTATGGGTCATTACATTCGCCTTCCAGAATATAATGTAAATGAAACTGGTTTATCATTTGGTTTCGGTTTTCCATTTGGAATAAGTGAAAATCAAATTGACTTAGGTTTTTGTATTTCAAAAAGAAATGGAATAAATGAAAATAATGAAATATTAACTAAATTTTCAATTAATATGTTAATTGGTGATCTTTGGTTAATTAAGGGCAAAAGGAGATAATTTCATGCGCGAAAGTTTTTTAAATATAAAATTTTATAATCAAATATTCTTGTTTGTATGCTATACAGTTTTTTCTTGTGCTCCTCCAGCTACAACTATTGAAGAAACTAATCAGTCTGTAGAGCCAGTAAGTGAAATGCAATGTTTAAGGTTGTTGAGCAGTGCAGCTGAATATTATAAAAATAAAGATTGGGAGTCTACATCTAGAGTATATAGTGACTTAGTTAAATTGAATTGCGATAAGGGAAATGAAGAAGAGGTGTTTCAATATTGGGCAATTGCCTTTGAAAACATGGCAAAATTTGATAGTTCGGAGTACGTTTTATTACAAGGCTTAAAAAGATTACCTGATAATATAAACCTTAGAAAAAGATTAGCATTCGCTTATAAAAAGTTGGGTAACAAAAATAAAGAAATTTTTGAGTATGAAAAATTAATTGATCTTCAACCTAATGATATAGAATCATTAAATTCTTTAAATGAGCTTTATATGGAATCTGAAAGATATGAAGATCAGATTTTTACCTTAAATAGAATTCTTGATATTGATGAAAATAATAAAAATGCCCAGGGTGATCTTGCAATTGCGTATGAGAAAACTGGTCGAGATCCAATTGACGTTTATAGAAAGAGGTTTGAAGATAATCCAGAAAATATTTCTTTTGGAATCGATTTATCAGACCAATTGATTAATGATAATAGGACTGAAGAAGCAATTGAAGTTCTTGAAGAAATATATGAATCAGGTAAAAATATCAGTTCAGTTTCAATTAAATTAGTTCTGCAAAAACTTGCAAATGCTCATTTTTCTATTGACGATTTAAATTCAGCATCAAATGCTTATGAAAATTTATTTGAAATAAACACTAGAGACTTTAAAACTGCAATTGAAATAGCAAAAATAAATACCTCTTTACTTAATTTTAAAAAAGCACTATACTGGTCTGAATCAGCAATAAAAATTGCTCCAGATAATGGTCAAACTTATGCAAGTAAAGGAAATGTATATTATGCTGCTTTTAACGAATGTAGATCTAATTTGCCTAATGTAGACGATAAAATAGTAAGTACTTTAGCTTTGAAATATTTTAAAATAGCAGAGGATAATGGTTTTAGAAGAAATATTCGTGATAGAAAATATTTAGAAGATAATGCTGATGATTTAACTTTTGGAAAATCTGATTGGTTTATGTTAGATGATAACATTAAAAGAAAAGGTTCTATTTCCGTGAAAGGTGATTGTTACTCTTGGGTTTCTGAACTAGTAAAAAAAGAGTTAGATTGGTAAATAATATTAATCTTTATATTAATGAAAATACCTAAACTAAATTCACTTAAACAAAATGACCCGGAAATTTTTTCATTTATTGATAATGAATCAATTAGACAAAATGAAAAATTAGAATTGATTGCATCAGAAAATTTTGTTAGCAGAGATATTTTAGAGGCAGTAGGAAGTATTTTAACTAATAAATATGCAGAGGGTTATCCTGGTAAAAGATATTATGGTGGTTGTGAATGGGTTGATAAAGCTGAAAACTTAGCTATTGAAAGAGGAAAAAAATTATTTGAATGTGATCATATAAATGTTCAACCTCATTCAGGATCACAAGCCAATAGTGCTGTTTTTCAATCTTTTTTAAAACCAGGCGATACGATTTTGGGATTAGATTTAGCTCATGGAGGACATCTTACTCATGGAAGTCAAGTAAACTTTTCTGGTAAAATTTATAATTCAATTTTTTATCAAGTTGAAAAAGACACTGGTAGAGTAGATTTTAATAAACTTTTTGATTTAGCAAAAAAAATAAAACCAAAAATAATAATATGTGGTGGAAGTGCATATCCAAGATTTGTTGAGTTTGAAAAATTCAGAGAAATTGCTGATAAGGTAGGTTCATATTTAATGGCCGATATTGCACATCCCTCTGGATTAGTTGCAGCAAAATTACACCCAAGTCCTTGGCCTCATTGTCATATTGCAACATCAACTACTCATAAAACTTTGAGAGGGCCTAGAGGCGGTATAATTTTAGTTGGAAAAGATTGGGAAAATAAATGGAATATTGTTGCACCAAAATCTGGAAGAGTAAAAAAAATATCTGAAATTCTTGATGCTAACGTAATGCCAGGAATACAGGGTGGGCCATTAATGCATGTAGTTGCTGCAAAGGCAATTGCTTTTAAAGAAGCATTAAATTCAAATTTTAAAGTTTACGCAGAAAACATAGTCAAAAATGCAAAACACATGGCTATAAAACTGATAGATAAAGATTATAAGTTGATAACGGGTGGAACAGACACTCACGTTATTTTAATAGATTTGACTAATAAAAATATATCTGGTAAAAAAGCTGAAATTTGTTTGGAAAAAGCAGGAATTACAGTAAACAAAAATATGGTCCCATATGATACAAAAAGTCCATTTATAACTAGTGGAATAAGAATAGGAACAGCTGCAATGACTACTAGAGGTATGGGCATTAATGAAATGGACAAAATTGTAGATTTAATTGATTGTATTTTATCTGATCCAGACAATGAAGATAAAACTGTTGAAGTTTTAAAACAGGTAAAGAGTATTTGTTTAGATTTTCCTTTATATGAATAAAAGCAGTTTTTTAAAATTCTTTTTCTTATTCTTTATTTCTTTTTATTTAGTAGGATGTTCTATTAAGCAAGTTGCAATTAATAGTTTACTTAATTCTTCAGGTGATAGTATATCTGCCATATATTTATCAGAAAATGATCCAGAGCTTGTTAGAGAATCTTTACCTACAAATATTAAATTAATTGAATTGTTGATTCAACAATCACCTAAAAATTCGGGGTTATTAATTTCAGCTTGTCAGGTTTTAACCGTTTACTCATATGCATTCATTCTTAAAGATGCAGAATTTATTCTCGATGAGGATTTTACAAAATCAAGAATTTTGACACAAAGGGGTAAAAAATTATTATTAAGAGCTAGAAAGTATGCAATTGACGCGATTGAAACAAAACATGAAGATTTTTTCTCTAATTTCTCGAATAATCATCAAAAATATTTGCTTGATCTTGATAAAGATGATTTAGATAAAATTTATTGGCTTGTTGCTTCATGGGCTTTGCTAATTTCAATTTCTCAAGATGATCCAAAAATGCTTGCAGAACTACCAAAAATTGGATTTTTAATTGATAGAGGTATAAAAATTGATGAAAATTATGAAAGTGGTTCATTTTATGATGCAAAATTTATCTATGAGGTTGCAAGACCTGATATTTCTGATGAAATTGCTATCCAATCTTATGATAAAGCTATCGAATTAGCTAATGGTTCTAGAGCTTCATTATATTTGTCCTATGCTGAATCAATTTCAATAAAAAATCAAAATAAAACGGAGTTTTTAAAATTAATCAATCAAGTTTTAACCTATGATATTGAAAAATATCCAAATCAAAGATTGTCTAATATTCTTGCTCAAGAAAGAGCTCAATGGTTAAAAAGTAGAATGGATTTATTGTTTTTTTAAAAACTTAAATAATTATTTAAAGAAAATTGGAATACATTAAAAATTTTATCAAAAATTTAGAAGATTCTCTAGCTATTATAATATTATTATTGATGGCTTTTTTACCTACTCTTATGGTTTTTTCTAGATTGATTGGTGTTAATGGTATTTCTGCCACAACATTAATTGTTCAAAACTTAACACTTTGGATAGCGTTTATCGGTGCAATTATTGCTACTCGGGAAAATAAATTATTGTCATTGCTTAATCCAATTGAAATTGAGTCAAAAATAAATTTTAATTTTAAATTTTTATTTTCAAGAATTGTTACCCTATTTGTTACTCTTTTTTTAGCTTTATCAAGTTTTTTATTAGTTAATAATGAATTTCAATATGGAACTGATAATTTAATTGGATTTCCAATTTGGTTTATACAATCAATAATGCCAATTGGTTTTTTATTCATATTTTTTGAATTATTGAAACCATTTAATATTAAACAAAATTTTATAATTTTATTTTTAATTGGAATTTTTTTGATTCTTTTATTTATAACGGTCAATTATTTTAATTTTGATTATCGTAATAATATTATTTTATGGTTGAATTTAATTTTATTAATGAGTTCTATCATTTTAGGAGCACCAATTTTTATAGGGCTTGGGGGTTTAGCATTACTCTTTTTTTGGTTTGATAGTGTTCCGATTGCTGCAATACCAATTGAAATGTACCGAATTGTTGTGTCACCAACTTTACCAACCATTCCATTATTTACTTTATCTGGATATTTATTGGCAAATGGTGGAGCTTCAAAAAGATTAATTGAAGTTTTTAAATCTTGGTTTAGTTGGATTCCTGGTGGTACTCCAGTTGTAGTAACTTTAGTATGTGGTTTTTTTACTGCATTAACTGGGGGTTCAGGCGTGACAATATTAGCACTAGGTGGTTTATTATTACCAATGTTGATTGCCGAAAACTATCCCAAGAATTTTTCCTCTGGGCTCATTACTGTGTCAGGATCATTAGGATTACTTTTTCCTCCAAGTTTAGCAGTTATTATTTACGGAGTAACTGCAGGTGTTCCAATCAATAAAATTTTTATTGGAGGTATAATTCCAGGTTTGCTATTGATAATAATGGTATCGATTTGGGGTGTTAGACAGGGTTTCATTGCAAAAGTAAGTAGACAAAAGTTCAATTACAAAGATGCCTTCAAAGCTTTATGGGAAGCTAAATGGGAGGTATTTATCCCAATATTCATTTTAATTGGAATTTTTGGAGGTTTCACTACACTCGTTGAAGTTTCTGCATTTACAGTTGTTTATGTTTTGATAATAGAAATGTTTGTTTATAAAGATCTTAATTTAAAGGAAATTCCCAGAGTTATAATTGATTGTGCTACTCTTGTAGGCGGTGTATTAATTATACTAGGTGTTGCAATGGGATTTACAAGTTATTTAGTTGATGCTCAAATACCTATTCTTGCTCTAGATTGGGTTAGAGAAAATATTCAAAGCAAATATGTATTTCTATTTGCATTAAATATTTTATTGTTGCTAGCAGGATGTTTAATGGATATCTTTTCAGCGATTATTGTTTTGGTTCCTTTAATTAAACCAATGGCAAATTATTTTGAAGTTGATCCTGTTCATTTAGCTGTAATATTCATCGCAAATCTTGAATTAGGTTATTTAACTCCACCTGTTGGAATGAATTTGTTTTTATCTGCATATCGATTTGAAAAAGATATGACTTATATATATAAATCGGTATTACCATTTTTTATAATTCTTCTTTTTACAGTACTTGCAATTACCTATATTCCACTATTATCTTTGATATTTTTATAATATTTCAAAATTTTGGCTGTAAGTTTTAACGGTTATATTAGGAGTTAAATTAATTAACAAATTTAGAGAAGCAATAGCATGATAAATAAAATTCAAAATAAACTAAAAGTATTCCTAATAAGTTTTTTTATAATTAGTTCACCTGGTTTTGTTTCTGCTGGAAGTGAAGCAGGTGCGTTGTTTTTACTAATTTCTCCAGGGGCAAGAGCTGGTGGTATGGGAGAAGCTCAAGTTGGGGTTGCTAATGATGCTTATGCAAGTTATTGGAACCCTGCTGGTTTAGCTTTTTTGAATGGATCTGAGGCTGCTTTAATGCATGTTAATTGGTTGCCAGGCTTAGTATCTGATATGTACTATGAATTTCTTGCTTTTAGGCATAACATACCATCCTTAGGAACAGTGGGTGGTCATATGATTTTTTTAAATCTCGGTGAACAACAACGAACTGATGAACAGGGAGAAAATTTAGGGACTTTTAATAGTTTTATGTTTGCCTTAGCTGGTTCATATGGAACTTTTATTTCGAAAGATGCTGCAATTGGATTAAATATAAAAATAATACATCAAAAACTTGCTGAAATTGGAGCTGGAGCTGAAGAGGGAAAAGGAGTTACTACTGATTTTGCATTTGATTTAGCATTCTTACAAAAGAATTTTATTTCTAATAAACTTGATATTGGTGCTACTATTACAAATATTGGACCGAAAGTTGCGTTTATTGATGAAGCACAAGCAGATCCTATGCCAACAAATTTTTCTTTTGGTTTAAAATATGATTTAATTAATGCAGAATACAATAAATTAAGTTTTGTGATGGATTTTGATAAATTGCTTGTTTCGTCATATCCTGATATGGATTGGGATAATGATGGTATAGTTGGAAATTATGATAAAAGTGGTAATTTAATCGGCCCAAGTGGTGACTATAATAAAAATGGAAGAATAGAAAAAGCTCACTCAGATCCGATATATTTAGGTATTTTCACTTCATGGTTTGATGATTGGCTATTAGGTGGAGATTTAGATCGGCCAGGAAGAAGCGGGGTTCCTGATGGTAAAATTGGTGGTTATACCCTTGATGAAGAAAGTGGAAATTTTATTCCTACTGATGTTGAATGGGGTAATCCTGGTTATGGTAAATATAATGATGCTGGAGATTTAGAGATAGGAACTGGAAATCAAAGAACAATTTCAAATGAATTTGATGAATTGGTTTTTAATTTTGGAGCAGAATATTGGTATTCTAGTTATTTTGCATTGAGAGCTGGATATTATTATGATAAAGTAGGTAAAATTCATAACCCAACTTTTGGTGTTGGTTTACGATTTTCCGGATATGGTTTTGACGCTGGTTTTACTTTAGGAGAACCTGGTCATCCTTTAACAAATACCATGAGATTTTCGCTTAATATTGAATTTTAACCTTTTAATAAAATACCTTTCTAAAATAGAGTTATAATGAATTGGTTTTTTATTTTTTTTTTCATTTTCTTAAATATAATAAATGCTCAATTAGTAAAAGAAAAATCATCAATATCTATTTTAGGTATAAGAGTTAGTTTTTTAGAGGATGATGATGTTTTTTCTACTGGAAATGGTAATTTTTTATATGATTTTGAAAATAATAAATGTGGTAATTATACCATAGATCCTCCACCACATGATCGAAACTATTTTAAATCACAGTTAAATGCATTAAATAATTATTTTGATTCAGTTTCAAAAAATCAATTTAAAATTGATTTATTAAACTCTGAAATATATCCCTTAGAAAATGATAAAAGCTATCATCTTGATTCTACACTTGCTACTTATTATCCATATGATGACATAATCAAGCAGGATTTAGGTATTGCTAAAATTTTTCAACAAAGTATAATTAAAGCTTTTGAAAAAGACAGCATAAAATTTGATAAATATGATCTTATAGTAATTTTCCATGCTGGAATTGGACAAGATTTTTCGTCACCTTTTATTGACCCTACACCCTCTGATATTCCATCTTCTTATATTGACTCTAATTTCTTGTATGAACAGTTAGGTATCTATCAAATTAATCTAAATGAAGATTTATCTGTCTCTTCAGGAATTATTTTGCCTGAATCCCAAAATCATTTATTATATGATATTTCTGATGAAATTTTTATTGGTTCAGATAAACCTTGTGATTATCAATTTGGTCTGACTGGAACATTTGCATTTATGGTAGGTCTAGCAATTGGATTACCACCTTTATATGATTTTGAAAATGAACAATCTGCTATAGGTTCGTTTGGACTTATGGATCAGGGGTCAAATAATGGAAGAGGCTTAATTCCAGCCCCTCCTAATCCATATTCAAGAATATGGGCGGGTTGGGAAAACCCCAAAGTAATAAACCCTTCAAATATTCATGAAATTATTTCAAGAGACTCAGAATTAGGAGAAATTTTAAAAATTAATATTTCCAAAAATGAATATTTTTTAATTGAAAATAGAAATAATTGGATCAAAGATTTTGTTGATATTGATTCTTTGTTAATAAAAGGGTTTTCTCAACAAAAAATAAATAATTATTTTGAAATAATTATTGATTCAACTGAAGTTTCTAGAGATAATCTAACGAAAGTAGTAACTCACGTTCCTAATTATGATTATGGATTACCTGGTTCAGGAATTTTGATTTGGCATATTGATGAAAATGCAATTAAAGAAAATAAATTAAATTTAAGATCAATAAATAATAATATTGCTAAAAATGGAATTGATTTAGAAGAAGCAGATGGAGCTCAAGATATTGGGTTTGATTCTCAATTTCTTTTTGTTGATCCTTCATTAGGGCTTTGGTCAGATTTTTGGTTTGAAAATAATAGTCAATTTTTTATTGCAAATGAAGTTTTGCAAATTGATTCTGTTGAATTTACTAATCAAAGTTTCCCTAATTCTAATGCAAATACAGGGGCAAATTCTCATATATCATTAACACATTTTTCAAAACCAAGTAAAATTATGACATTTAAATACGAAAATCCGTATTTAATTGATGAATTTCAGAATTTTGATCGTAAGATGATTTTTTCATATGATTTTAATGATGATAAAATTGAAGAAATAATCGGAATTAATGATTCAATATGGTGGACATCAGCAGAACAATTCTTACCAGTAAGTTTTTTTGAATTTAATGATGATTTCAAATATTTAATTACACTAACAAATGTTAATAACTTACCTGAATTTGTAATTGCCATATTAAATGATGATAAAGTAAATATTATTTCAATGACATATAATGGAGTTTTTTCCCCTTTATGGTCTCAAACAATTGATAT
>Ga0066378_10000168_pt1 | contig 28599 bp, 18 predicted proteins | sample Knorr_S23_td_DCM_FD_70947 | JGI IMG/M metagenome (GOLD analysis project Ga0066378, IMG submission 70947) | Marine microbial communities from Southern Atlantic Ocean transect - Knorr_S23_td_DCM_ad_71m_LV_A | ecosystem: Environmental > Aquatic > Marine > Oceanic | place: Southern Atlantic ocean...
GATATCGAAGGTGACGTAAAGCCCAAGCCACGATTCGACACTCGTTTCAAACTCCTATGGGACAACCGCTACCTATATTTCGCCTGCCTGATGGAAGAACCTCATGTCTGGGGCACGCTTACCGAGCACGACAGCGTGATCTTTCATGATAATGACATTGAGATATTCATCGATCCGGATGGCGACAATCACGAGTACTATGAATTTGAGATGAACGCCTTGAATACCGGCTGGGATCTCTTTCTGGCCAAACCATACAAGGACGGTGGCCCGGCCGATAACAGCTGGGAAATTCCCGGATTAAAAACGGCCGTCCACATTAATGGCACACTGGACGACCCTTCCGACACGGATAAATACTGGAGTGTAGAAGTTGCAATCCCCTGGAAAGTGCTCGCAGAATTCGCTCATAAAGCTTCTCCTCCTAAAGATGGCGATCACTGGCGAATGAACTTTTCTCGCGTTGAGTGGAAGCATGAAATTATCGACGGCAAGTACCAGAAAGTGAAAGGGGAGCGGGAAGACAACTGGGTTTGGTCTCCTCAGGGAATTATCGATATGCATCGCCCTGAACGTTGGGGGTACGTCTGGTTCACAAAGGCCCGGCAGTTTGAGGGCAACATGCCAACCGATCCAACGTTGAAAGTACGCGACGCCTTGATGACGATTTATCACACTCAAAAGGCATTGCACCGATCCGAGCAACGACTGTATAAATCTCTGAAGGAAATGGGACTGCAGGAAGAGATTAAAAGCCTATTCAAAAGTCACCGTTTCAGCATGACGACTCGCAACAATGAAACTTGGGAAGCCACTCTGGAGGGAGACGGAGTGAAAATGAAAGTGGATTACCAATCTCGGTTAACCCCCGCAAAGTAACCTACCAAATCCCGCTCGCCTTTACTCCATTCTTCTCTATAACGGCACTTACATGAAAACCTCGTTACTTCTATTGGCCTGTTTGACACTTGCTTCACTCTCTGAAATCCAGGGAGCAGATACACCTCGCGCCGAGCTAATAGGTCGACAAGTCCCCAACTTCATTCTACCCTCGGTCACGGGTAAAGAAATTGCATTGGCAGACTACCCTGAAGTGGACTTCTTAGTTTTTGTGTTTTTGGGAACAGAATGCCCCATCGGCAACAGTTATATCCCTCAACTCAATGAGTTAAGCGGAAAGTACCCCAAAGAGAAAGTACGTTTTGTCATCATCAATGCCAATCTCAGCGATTCGGCAGACGAGATAAAGAAACATGCTCGGGAATATAAACTTCGGCTCCCCGTCCTTATCGACAAAGACCAAATCAGCGTGGATATTCTTGGGGCAACACGTACGCCGGAGGCCTTCATTCTGGATCGCCGGCGGACAATTCAATATGCAGGCCGCATCGACGACCGAATTGGTTATCGTTTCAAACGCGCTGAAGCGAACCGTTCAGATTTGGAAGAAGCACTCAAGGAATTGATGGACGGTAGCGTGCCGAGCGTCAAGACCACCGAACCAGAAGGGTGCCGTATCACTCGGAAGTCTGACCTAGCTCAAAATGGCAAGGTCACCTATGCCAGTCATATTGCCAAGCTTCTACAAACTCGATGTCAGAATTGCCATCGACCGAACACAGCCGCTCCTTTCTCGTTACTTTCCTATGAGGATGCTCGAAATTGGTCCGAGATGATTAAGGAAACGGTTTTAACTCGACGCATGCCTCCCTGGAATGCTGACCCTCGATTCGGCAAGTTCGAAAACGAGCTTCACATGAAGCCTGCTGAAATCAGCTTGCTAACTTCCTGGATTGACAATGGCATGCCACTCGGCGATGCCAGCAAAATCCCTGCCACCCCTGAATACTCTGACGGCTGGCAAATTGGCGAACCTGACCATGTATTCTCCATGCCAAATGAGTTTAAGGTCCAGGCAAACGGGACAGTGGCGTATCAATACTTTGTCACTCCAACCAATTTCAAAGAAGCGGTGTGGATTCAGGCAGCCGAGGCTCGTCCTGGCAACTGGAAGGCCGTCCATCACATCATCGTGTACCATCGCCCCAAAGGCAGCCAACAGGTCAAACGTCTCCAGAGTTTGGGAGGATTCGCTCCTGGTGAAGAACCAACAATGTTTCCGGAAGGCGTTGGAATCAAGCTGCCGGCAGGATCGGAACTCGTATGGCAATTGCATTACACACCGACGGGAAAAGAAGAAGTGGACCGTAGTGAATTTGCAGTCAAGTTTTGCAAGACGCCTCCAGAGCGGGAGGCGAACCAAAACGCCGCCTTAAATTTCTCATTCCGAATCCCGCCTAAGGCCACTCGGCACGAAGTCGTTGCCAAGCGTACCATCCAACAAGATTCAGAACTCCTAGCCTTGATGCCACACATGCACGTGCGAGGTAAAGACTTTATGTATCAAGCGAAGCTGCCGGACGGAACAACCAGGACTCTCCTGAGCGTTCCTTTCTACGACTTCAACTGGCAACATGAATATCGTTTCGTTACTCCCGTCTTTCTCCCTCGTGGCACAGTCATAGAATGCACGGCACATTTCGATAATTCCCCTGAAAACCCCGCCAATCCGGAACCCACCAAATGGGTCACTTGGGGCGATCAAACTTGGGAAGAAATGATGATCGGATTTTTCACCGTCATTCCTGCTCGCAAGAAATAGCCACACGCGATACACCAAGTAGATTGGGGACGCATTCGAGCTCAATTCTGGCCTATAATAGAGGCTATGTTGAATCGAATCCTCCCACTCACTGTGTTGTTCTTACTTTCAGGCACTCTACTTGCGCAAGAGCAATTCAGTGCTGAAGATATCGCGTTTTTCGAATCGAAAATCCGTCCCATTCTGGTTACTCATTGTCAGGACTGCCACTCGGGCGAAGATCCCGAAAGTCGATTTAGCGTTGAATTTCGCGAGGCATTTTTAACTGGAGGAGAATTCGGTCCTGCAGCGAAACCAGGCAATCCCAAAGAAAGCTTGCTGATCAGCGCAATTAAGCACGACGAGTTTCTTAAGATGCCGCCAAAAGCAAAGTTGTCGACAACGGATGTCATCAATTTCACACGTTGGGTTGAGCTGGGTTTACCCTGGCCCAATGAGTCCATGGAGATCGTCGCCAACATTGGGCAAAGTGCTGATAGCGTAATCGCGGAATTTACTGAAGAGCAAAAACAGTACTGGGCTTTTCAACTTCCCGTCCGTCCTGCCTTCCCAAGGATTGCAAATCGCCCCTGGATCCAATCGCCAATTGACTTCTTCACACTCGCGAAACTTGAAGAAGCGGGACTGACACCGGCCCCTCAAGCTGACAAACGAACACTCATTCGCCGTGCGACCTTCGATCTACTCGGCCTGCCACCAACTCCTCAAGAGATTGAGGACTTTCTTGAGGACGACCGACCCGATGCGTACGCTCAACTGATCGATCGGCTACTAAGCTCACCTCGATATGGAGAACGCTGGGGACGCCATTGGCTGGATGTCGCTCGATATGCCGATTCTAACGGCCTCGACGAAAACTTATCTTACGAGTTCGCCTACCAATATCGAGATTATGTCATTCGCTCTATGAATTTAGATAAATCGTATGGTCAGTTTGTCCAAGAACAGATCGCAGGCGACTTAATGCCTCCATCCGATGACCCGCTGGCAGGTACTGACCAACTACGAGCCACAGGCTTTCTCGCAATCGGCCCTAAGATGCTTGCTGAAGATGATCCAGTCAAAATGCAGATGGACATCATCGACGAACAGGTAAACACTCTGGGGCAAACGTTCATGGGACTCACCCTAGGTTGTGCCCGCTGTCACGACCATAAGTTCGACCCCATCCCAACGGCTGATTACTACGCGTTGGCAGGAATCTTTAAGAGCACCAAGTCGATGGAGAACTACAACGTAGTAGCCGACTGGTTTGAAAGACCATTGGTATCCGAACAAACACAGGCAGAGATCGATCGTATCAATGCGGAAATCCAGACGACGAAAGCCAAACAAACGGCTCTCAACAGTAAGGTCGTCGAAATTGTGGAGAAGGAACTACTTCACAAAGCTGATCAATACCTTCTGGCAAGCAGTCACATAGGTGACCTGGACTCTCACCTTGCAAAGCATGGATTGACAGCTCAAGCAAAACAAGACTCTCCATTTATTGTTGCTGACGGATACTTGCTTGTCGAAGCCGAGGCTGCCCATCGCACCAATCTGACGATCGTACCAAACGGATATGGGGAAGGCATTGGTATTCTGGCAAGTGGCGGGTCTGGTGGATTTGCCGAATACGAAATCGAAGTGCCGTTACCAGGCTCGTACACGATGGAAGTTCGCTACGCCGCACAAGACTCCCGTTCCGTCGGAATTAAGCTTGATGGCAAAGCCATGGCAGACGGAGTATTAGGTCGAGTAACGGGCAGCTGGTATCCAGATACACAAACTTGGGTAGCCGAAATCGAGCTGGAACTCACAGCTGGAAAACACACACTAGCCATCGATTCACCGAAAGTTTATCCGCACATCGATAAGTTTGCTTTGATTCTCAATCGAGAACAACAGACACAAAATAAATCAATGCCTCCAAGCTTATCTGCCTTCGCGTTAGAGTTCGACATTAACAAGAGCTTCCTCAGTGGTTGGCTATGGTATCTCAAAACACTTGATGAAACAAAGCTCCAGTCCAACCCATTCCTTGCCGCCTGGCTTAGACTGTCTGCCATTGCTAGCGACAATTTCCCAGAAGCCTCGGCGCCTATATTAGCCGAACTGCAGTCAGATGGCGGACTGGGAGCACAGGCTCCTAAGGTTATAAAGGATATATTCCGGCAGGCCCCGCCAAAGTCACTTGAAGAAGTAGCCGTTTTATATCGCCGCCTCATTGTCGACACTAACCATGCTTTTAAGCATTTGGATGACTCGGCAAAAGCGGTGTACAAGGATGTCTATGATGAGATTTCCAAAGCAGAATTCCCAGCGGTTACTCCTAAAACGATACCGGCATCAGCCTATCCTGAAGATCTGCAAATGCAGCGGGTTTCACTTACTCAACAAATAGCCGAATTGGAGGAAGCACGTCCTGAATTTGAAATGGCTATGGGAGTGACCGAAGGGGCGGGTGCGGATCTCGAAATCCACCTTCGTGGGAGCCATATTACGCTGGGTAAGAAAGTCCCACGCCGCATGCTTCAGATCATCGAAGGCCCGGTGCCTCAGCATAAGATCACTGAGCAAAGTGGACGATTGGAATTAGCCCAATGGTTGGCTTCTCCTGAAAACCCTCTGGTCAACCGAGTCATGGCAAATCGGGTTTGGAGATGGCACTTCGGGCGAGGTATTGTCTCGAGCGTCGACAACTTTGGCACATTAGGTGAGCTCCCCACCCATCCTGCATTACTAGATTACCTGGCTGTGGAGCTTGTTGAGAGCAATGGTTCCCTGAAGGCTCTACATCGTCAAATCATGCTTTCGGCGACGTATCAGATGAGTACGGCTTATAGCGAGCAAGGTATGGCAACGGATCCGGAAAACAAACTGCTCTGGCGATTCAATCGACGAAGGCTTACCGGCGAGGAGGTACGCGACAGTGTCCTCACTTTAGGCCCGGGACTCGACAATCGCATGGGAGGTACTTTATTGCGTGTCAAAAATCGTGCCTACGTAACGACGTCTGGATCCAATCTAACCAACGAATTCCAAAATCAACGCCGTAGCATTTACCTACCGGTCGTCCGCAGTTCTGTCTACGAAGTTTTACAGGCTCTCGACTTCCCAGACCCGGCAGTTTCCAACGGCGACCGAGCCACTACCACGGTGGCCCCTCAGGCGTTATTGATGATGAATAGTTCTTTGGTCGATGAGGCGACCGCTGCCTTGAGCCAACGACTACTGCCTCTCAATTCAAGCAAACGCCTGGAAACAGCTTACAATCTCATTATGGGCCGCAGTCCAAAATCGGAAGAAATAAGTGGCGCACAAGCTTACATTCAACAGGTTAGTGAAGCGAGCGTTTCAACCGGCATTTCTGCCGAAGAAGCAAGCCTCTTTGCCTGGCAAAGTCTATGCCGAGTTTTACTCTCGTCAAATGAATTCATTTACATCGAATAGTATTTTTGATCAAAGGTGTGCCTGATGGTAACACGCAGACAATTACTCAAAAACACCGCTGTTGGATTTGGTTCAGTAGCTCTGGCCGGCTTGATGGGGCAGGGGACTGCTAATGCCGAAGAGCCAAACCTACTGCAACGTCAACCACACTTTCCAGCTAAGGCGAAGCGGATCATTTTCCTATTCATGCATGGTGGCCCAAGTCAAATTGACACATTTGACTACAAGCCCCAGCTAGCCAAAGACGATAACAAGCCTGTACCGTTTGACAAGCCCCGCGTGGTTTCTGCACCGACTGGGAATCTACTGAAGTCTCCCTTTAAGTTCAAACAGCATGGGGAGTCGGGCATGTGGGTCAGTGAGATCTTCCCTCACATTGCCAAACATGTCGATGAATTGACTTTCGTAAAGTCCGTTCATGGCTCAAACTCCCGGCACGGAGCTGCTCTGCTTGAACTTCACACAGGTAGCGATACGTTTATTCGTCCAAGTATGGGTAGCTGGCTCGGATATGGACTCGGAAATGAAAACCAGAATCTTCCTTGCTACGTTACCATTTGTCCTTCTCTGACCCATGGAGGAGGGAATAACTGGAGTAGCGCCTTTCTTCCCGCACTCTACGCAGGTACACCGATCGGCAATGCTGGTACGGCAAGCGAAAACGCGAAGATTCCATTCATTAAAGGGACGACCCCTACTGCCATCCAGGAACTCGAACAACGGATGCTTCGGGACATCAACCTAAAACACCTAACGACAACGGGCCCAGATTCAGAGTTGGAATCCCGCATTAAGTCGTTTGAGCTAGCCTTTCGATTGCAGACGGAGGCGCCTGAATTACAGGATATCTCTGATGAAACTGCTGACACTCTGAATATGTACGGCATTAACAATGGTCCGACCAAGGATTTTGGACTACAGTGCCTGATGGCGCGTCGCTTCGCTGAAGCTGGCGTTCGTTTTATTCAACTCTCTCACAGTTACAAATGGGATCAACATGGCAATCTTGCTGGCGGCCACCGCAGTAATGCTATGGAAGTCGATCAACCCATTGCTGCATTACTTACCGATTTAAGCCAACGCGGATTATTGGAAGATACTATTCTTTGGTGGGGTGGCGAATTCGGGCGCACACCGGTTTCGCAAGGTGGCCGAGATGGACGGGACCACAACCCTCATGCCTGTACCATGTTCTTTGCCGGCGGGGGCATGAAGCCAGGAATCCAACATGGCTTGACAGACGAATATGGCTATTATGCTGTCGAAGACAAAGTGCATTTTCACGATCTGCATGCGACTCTACTGCACCAGATGGGATTAGATCATACCAAGCTCACATATCGCTACGCCGGACGCGACTTCCGCCTCACCGACGTGCACGGCGAAGTCATCCATGACATATTAAGTTAACCCACCGTCACTTCTACTCACCTGATTGGGATAAGGTTCGGCATGCCATATCGACTCGTTACATTTTTACTCTGTTTTGCTATCTCATCATCCCTTCTGGCAAAGCCCTTTCTATTAGTTTCCCTGCCAGATGAAAAACATTTGGCGGTATACGACATTAATAATAGGACGGGTGAATTAACTCATCTACGCAACCATAAGACAGAGGCGGACCCTGGTCCCATGTCCGTGTCTCAGGATGGTAGTACGCTGTTTCTATCTTTGAGAACCGTGGGGCAATTAGCCTCCTACGGCATTCAATCCGGCACGAGCGAACTAGAGCACATTAGCACGATTGAGGTAGACCAAGACCCTGCCTACCATTGGCAGGACCATTCCGGTCAGTGGCTGATCACCGCTTACTATCACACGGGGCGAGTTTCCGTGCATCATGTGGATTCGACTGGACACCTAAGTGAGAAGTCAAGTTTCTTTGGGGAGACCGCCTTAAATGCACACGGAGTCGCAGCCACCAACGACAATCGCTTTGTGTATATCCCCCACACTGGCCCAAATAAAATTTTTCAGTTTGAGTTTGATGCTCAGAACGGCCATCTCACCTTGCTCGAAAATGGGGTCCTGACATCGAAAGAATTCACCGGCCCCAGACACCTGGCGTCACATCCTACCAAGCCCTGGCTCTACGGGGACTATGAACAGGGTAACAAGGCCGTGTTTTACAAAATTCGCCCTGATGGATTACTGCAGACGATACAAACGATTTCCAGCGTACCGGATGACTGGCCGGATCGCCAAGGCGCAACCGCTCGGATGACGCTTTCCAAAGATGGGAATTTCATGTATGTGGCAAACCGGGGCCACAATAGTCTGGCATGTTTCAAGGTTCACCCAAAGACTGGTGAATTATCTCGAGTGGGAATTTATCCTACCGAACCAAATCCACGAAGCTTTGTGATTAGCCCTAATGGGAAGTGGCTTTATGCCGGCGGACAGGACTCAGGAAAACTCGCGATCTTTGCCCGCAATAGGCGAACAGGAGTTCTAGTACGCACTGGCACGGTAGAAACGGGTAAACGTCCCTGGTGGCTGCAGGTGATCAACTAAAACAGTAGTTGTCGTTCGCTCGGTAAGTCACTGTTGTTTGCACTATCCGGGATTCTGGTGCGAGGCTATAGTCAGTGGGTCTTTTGTCCCCCCCTCTTTTGCGCAGGCTGGCAGGCTCCCACCGTATGGATTTCAGTGAAATCAATCTTATCACCCAACTCCAACAGGCGTTGGTCGAAGTCGATTACCAGACGCCCACTCCTATTCAGGCTGCGGCCATACCACCAGCTCTGGAAGGGCAGGACATTCTCGGATGTGCACAAACAGGAACTGGCAAGACCGCTGCATTTACGCTTCCCATTCTCGATGCACTGGGACAGATCAACCGTAAAGCGAAAGCATACTTTCCAAAAGCACTTATTCTTGCTCCGACGCGGGAACTAGTAATTCAAATTGGAAAAAGTCTTGAAACTTACGGGAAGCATTTATTCCTACGACATACTTTGATTTATGGTGGCGTGTCTGAGGTTCGGCAAATCAAAGCCCTAAAACGCGGGACTCATATAGTCGTCGCGACTCCGGGACGTCTTATTGACTTAATGCAAAAGAAAGCCATACGCCTCTCGCAACTTGAACACTTTGTGCTGGACGAGGCCGATCGCATGATGGACATGGGATTCCTTCCCGACCTCGAACGCATAATGAATGAGTTGCCGGACGAACGCCAGTCACTCTTTTTTTCTGCGACGATTGATCAGAAAGTGGCTAAACTGGCGCGGGGGTTACTCAACGATCCATTCCGAGTGGACATTGCTCCGGAATACCCTGCTGTAGACACCGTGGAACAGCATCTTTGTTATGTGGAAACCAATAAAAAGAGGCCACTGCTATTACGGTTGTTGCACGAATTGACGCCAGGACAAACCATTGTTTTCGTAAACAAGAAGCATACTGCGGATAAGATCACTCAATGGTTGAACAAAAAAGGATTTAAGACCGACACAATTCACGGTAATAAACGCCAGACCCAGCGAGAGCGAATTCTCAATAAATTCCGCAAGGAGAGAGTCCAAATCCTTGTGGCGACCGACGTGGCATCACGGGGACTGGATATCGACGGAATTACCCATGTCTTCAATTATGACCTTCCTTTTGAAAACGAGGATTACATCCACCGGATCGGACGTACCGGTCGAGCCGGAGCGGAGGGGGTTGCAGTTTCTTTTTGTGCGACTCATGAAAAGGGAGTCCTGAAGGAAATTGAAGCGTTGATCGGATTCCCAATTGCAGTTATGAACAATCCGGGAGATTCTGCAACAAAGGCAGCCAGGAAAGAGGACAACACCCAAGAGGAAAGCGTTGAATCTGACAATTCGGAGTCGGAAGTTGCAAGCAGTGACGTGCAAATCGCCGATGAAGCCAATAACGACGCTGAAGTTTCCTTGGACGAGGAAGTAATACCTGAAGAACAACCGTCGACCATTGATGACATTGTTGAACCTGAGCCCACTGATGAGCTCGCGGAATTATTGGAGATCCCCATGACAGAAGGGCAGCAGAACAAGCCCGAGCCACCGCAAAAGCGGTCGCTTCGCAAGTCGGAGAATCCCCCGCGATCCGAGGACTCTGGGCCAGGCAAAATGAAGGTTCGCCCCACGCCTAAACGCGCGCGGATATCGGAGGGAGTCATTGTCAAACTTTCTTCGAAGGGATTTGGATTCATCAAATCCAAGTCAGGCAAAGAGCTCTACTTTCACATGACCAGTGTCTTTGGACGCTGGCGGTTTGATTCGCTAGGTGAAGGGCAACGAGTGTCCTATAAGCGAGTGAAGACGGACAAGGGTCATGTTGCCGAAGGAGTGAAGGGACTTGAGGAACCTCCAGAACAACCTCCGCGTCGTCGATTTAATGATCGTCGAGGAGATTCCCGAGGTGGAGATCGCCGCGGTGGCGGACGAAGTCGTGATGGAGATCGTCGAGGTGGATTCCGTCGGGAAGATGGTGAACGTCGAGGCGGTGGACGTGGCGGAGAACGCCGATCCGGTGGTGGTAGTCGAAGCCGTGATGGAGATCGCCGCGGTGGGTCCCGTCGGGAAGATGGTGAACGTCGAGGCGGTGGACGTGGCGGAGAACGCCGGTCCGGAGGTGGCGGTCGTGGACGCGCCGGTGATCGCCGAGGTAGCGGGCGGAGCCAAGGCGGTGGCCGAGGTAGCAGCGGACGAGGCCGGGGTAGCCGAAGCTAAGCCAAGCTCTCTAATAGTCTAACTGTTGCCGTCACTGTTGCCTGATTTGCACTTGATATCTCTGTCCTCCACGGAGGAATTCCATCGGCACCATTTCTCCGGGCTTGTGCTTCGAGGCGAGGTATCCCAGCAATTGAGTAGTCGTCCAGTGTTCGTCATGACCATCGCAACTAACTAGAATATCTCCAAGCTTAACACCGGCACGTTTGGCGACATTATGTGCGCCATGCCAGCCCACGTACTTAACCCGTAATGCGAGATTTTCCGAAGCTATTTTGAACTGTGCTTTTTCGCTGTTACTTACAGGTTCGAATACTAGGCCGCCTGTACCCATGCGGCGGAGTTCCCAGGAAGTGACCCGCCAGGAAATATCGTTTTTGTTACGCCAATCCGGATTCAGCCGAAGATTCGTTTGGACGTAATTATTACCTCGTTGAACGGTGGCAGAAATAACACCACTGTTAGGTGCATTATGCAGTGCCCATTGGATATCGGCGACTGAAAGAATTGCCTGATTATCCAGTGTCACCAAAACATCCTTAGGTTTGATGCCAGCCTCGCTAGCTTCACTGTTTGGCTTCACTTCTTTGATGGTCCCACGCGTATCGATATCCATTTTGAGGCCAATAGTTTGCGGCAGTGGATGAGGATAGAGGAGTTTCTCGGGTATGGGTTGTTTTGCATTTCGATAGACTAATCGTTCTGCTTCAATCATCTGGTGGCAATGCAGGCAGGATTGGACAACCTTTTCGCCGTAGTCCAGTTCGTATCCAAATTTCCCTCGTAATGATGGATAGTCGTTGGGAGTTTTATATTTAGTTGGCGCAGCTTGTTTTTGCTTTAGGAATGGAGCATTCTCCGGATATCCTTCGTGCAAAAGCAGTGCACCTTCCAGTGCATCGACTAGGCCTTCGAGTGACATATGGCTTTCAGCATTTTCGAGAGAGGAACGAGTTCCGTAGCGACCGTAGATCGTCTTATCGGCGTTCATAAAGAACATGGAAAACGACAGATCAAAATCGAACTGAAATAATGTAAGGTCCAGCATATTGGCTTTAATGAGCCGGACACAAACGAATTGATCAAACAGTTTGGCTAACTTACCCTGGCGACGAACAACCTGCTCGTCAAATGAATGGCAAGCCTCTCAAGGCAAGCATCTGAAGACGACCAGTAAAGGCTTACCGGTCTTTTGGGCTTCGGCCCGAGCCTTTTCAAAGTCGTCGTAGACCCAATAGCTATCAATGTCGAAGTGTTTCTTATCATTAAGAACTGCATCCCGACGTTTTTTCTGGACGTCCTGGGCCTCTACTATTACCGCAGACGTTGCGAGCAACAAGAGACTGAGTATTAACTTCTTCACTTCATGCACTCCTAAACAAATCTAAAGCTATACAGGTCGGCGTCGCTAAGTGTGAAACGCAGGCGGATTGGTTTGCCGGACAGTTTCTTTAACCCTGTCCGCTCCTCCCAGGTCACTTTACGATCCAACGCATCACCGAATGTTTCATCTGCCTGTTCAATTCCGAACGTATCAATCACTGCTCCAGCCGGTGTCAAACACTCTACCTTCACATACCCGATCGCAGACGTACTGAGATTCAACTCCAATTCACTGCCAGAAAAGGTGATAGGACGGGTCGTCAAACGCCCCCCTTTAAGTGTCGAATGGATAGACACAAATCCATCCTGCCTTAGGGTATGCCGAGTGAGTGTTTTTCCTGAGCCATGCCAGCCTCCGGCTTCCGCATAGAAACTCAGTTCATCTTCTGCATCTTCAAACCGACTGCTAGTTAACGCCATATTCCAGGCAACGTTGTTATGACCGTAGTACCAGGAATCCTTACGCTCCACCCCAGGTCGCAGGAACGCTTCATCCCAGCGTGTAAATGCCACTCCATCACGGCTTGTCATAAATTGCGTTTCGGTCAAGGCAGTGCCGTAACGCAGACTCGCCTGTGATCGCAATTCCCGGTTTTCCAAATCCGGTAACGCCTTCATCGACGGGCTCCAACCTCGCTCAACATACCGCATTGGAAACCCCATCAAGATATGTGGCGCTCGTGAATAAGACACGACATTATTCGTATACATTTGCTGTGGGGGCGAGTCGCCATACGTCAAATCCTCAAAGTCCGTCCAGTTCACCAAGTCATCTGACGTGGCGGTACGAATCGCACGTATCCCGGCAGGCTTCCAAATTTTGGCTGTCGTTGTGCCTGCAGTAAACACTCGGAAATACGTTCGATATTTCCCAAGTGCTTTATCCCAAAATGCAATATTGGCAGAATCAAAGGCCCCTTCCGTTATGACAGCCTGCTCACCAACTTGTTCCCACTTTGTCCCATCGGCTGACTTAAACACACGCATCCCACCGTTATGAGCCAGACCACCAGTCGCTTTCAAACGCTCGTCTTCAGGGCAATCAGGACGTTCGTCTACGAATGGACTGAAGTTATGACTTCCAGCGCCCATCCAAACGATATTGTTCTTCTTGCTTCCATCAAACTCAAACAAACCTAATTCAGGTTTCTCCCAGTGAATCCCATCCTTGCTTTCGGCATAGCAAGTACACTCACCATGTGTGAAACCTAATCGCCCGCCTTCTAAAGTGAAGTCATGACCGCGATAATACATCCGGTACGTGTCACCATCTTTAAATACTGTGTGATAGCTACTCGCATTTCCTTCCCACGGTTTATCCTGGCGGATTACTAGTTCCTGAGCTTGAGGAGCGTGCAAGCGATAGCTAAGGTCGCCTTCGAGCGTATCCACAAGGTATTCGTCAACAAACAATTCCCGACGCTTGCCCATGTCATAGACTGCATCCGCAGCAATCGACAAATCCGAGGCTGCAGTAGAACTCGACGCCACGGCACCTGTTGCAAACGCACTAGCGCTCGCCCCTAAAAACTCTCGTCTCTTCATTTTGATTCTCCTTCATACACTGCTTCGCGAAGCGGAACTTTGATATGGGATGGGAATGGCTTTGTATAATACACCGTGTTGATCGCCCTTTGAGCATCGCTGGGAAATTCGATGGTTGCTTGCCGACCGTTTTGAGGATTAGGTTCATAGAGGGGAGCACCTGTACTGGCAATCGTCACTCTCAACTTATGACCCTCGTTAAAAATCTGACTCAGGTATCCCACATGAAACTCCAATTCTGCAACTTTGCCAGGCTCTAGTAAAACCTGTTTTTCAAAACCTTGTCGGTAGCGAGCTCTCTGAATGTAATCCACGATCAGGATCGAGCGGCCATCCGGATAGACATCACTGACTCTAACAATGAAGTCCGTATCCTGCGCCGTACTAGTTACAAACAACTTGGCACTAATCTCACCGGTTAGCTCCATCGGCTGAGTGAACTCTGGCGTATCGAAAACCAACACATTTTTCTGTGCTTCAAAGGCTCGGGCATCTCTGGCCCCCGGAAAGCTTCGTCCGGGAATTTCAGCCGGTGCGAACGGGTCCGAAACATATTCAACCATCCCTTGGTTTTTTGCATTGGGCGGTGACCAATGCAAAGCTCCAGACTCGTGGAGATACAGAGCTTTCCGTTGCGTCTGACTCGTCTTAGGCCAGTCTTTCACTTCTCGCCATTGATTCCCAGGAGCCCCCGGCTCGCCAACCGCTCCCATCACGTAATATTCAACAGTAGGCCATTGATCGACACCGTTGGATTTCCCCTTAAGGTAGTAATCAAACCAACTCACCATATGCCTAGCGAGATCAACCGCAGCATTTTCCGGGTAAACGAGTTCGCCGACTGATGCCCCCTTATTAAAACGACCATGCAGCCAAGGCCCGATGAGCAACTTCTGCTGCCCTCGTGATTGTGGTCCTCCGTGATGTTGCCGCCCAATATAACTCGCAATGGAGCCCTGATTCATAAAGTCATACCAACTACCGATGGTCATGCAGGGGACATTCATTTTTCTAAAATGTCGCGATGTATCTTCGGCTTTCCAGTATCGGTCAAAGGTAGGATGCTCAAACCATTCCCGCATCAATGCCTGATTATGCCCGGGCTCCCGGCATACTGCATCCATGCCTTTAAATCGCTCCGGGCGTGTTGTACCACCAATACGATAGCCTTCCTGATACAAACTCAATCCGGTATCAATCATGTATTGAGCGACCAGACTAGGTGGACGACTTACAGCAGCGAAATTCTGTGCGTATCCCGCCTGACTACTACCAAACGTCCCTACCTTACCTGTCGACCAGTCTTGTCGACCCAACCACTCAATCGCGTCATAGCCATCTTTATGTTTGCCGAGACTTAGGCTCCGGTAACCAATCCACGTCCCCTCGGACTGTTGGCTTCCGCGAAAGTTTCCACACACGACGACATAGCCGTATTGAGCTATCTCAGCAAACGCTTCCTGGTGTCCACGGCTTGATGCATCGGCATAGCGTTGTTCATACAACACGGGCCAGGGACCTTTTCCAGTGGGAAAAAATGCATGGGCACTAAGGTGAATGCCATCCCGCATAGGAATCTTGAGATGTTCATACCGCACACCACCAGCCAACGGCTCCTGAGAATTTACGAGCGTGGTAAAAAGCAATACAAATGTGATAATAGCAAATTTCATATCCAACATTCTAGCCGTTTTGAAACACGGACACCAAAACAATCTAAATGCCGAAATAATAATCCCTGCGACGCCCTACAGAACAGAATCTTCGACGGGCATGATAAATCCGCTACGAATTTTAGGTTTCCTAATTTCCTAACTGAAGATACTATTTAGTGTCAGGCGACAATCTCATATTCAATATCTGGAAGCCAACTCATGAAACCATTCGTTTTCTCACTCGCGTTTTTCCTAAGCTCATTGATCCTTCCAGCTGCGATGGCACAAACCAGCTTTGAACAGGCGCAAAAACTATCACAACAATCGGGAAAGCCAATGTTCATCATGCTCGGTCGTGATGGCTGACCAAGTTGCAAAGTTTTAGAGCGACGTTTTGTAACCGAACCCGCTCTTAGACCATTCGTGGTACAGTTCGTGCCACTTAAACTCAATGTAGACTCTGACGACGCGAACAAGGTTCGGCGTAAATTTCCTATTCAGGGTAACAGCCTTCCATTTGTCTATGTGATTCGTGCAGACAACAAACAAATCTATGGCGCAAGCGGAGGTCTCCCCGGAGACCAATTACCAGCCGTGATGCGGGAAGCATTACGCCAAGCAGGTCGAATTCTATCGCCGGCACAAGAGAATAGCCTAAGTGCCGCTACAGCTCTTGCAAAAACTGCTTTCGAAGCCGGCGATCTATATCGCACTTTCATAAGCTTACAGCCTTCGATTAAGGCGGGGCTTCTCGGCCCCAACGCCGGCTTTTCAGAAGCCAGCATTCAGGCTAGTGAACTACTATCGAATTTAAGCCAAAAGGGTCTAAAAGACCTAGAATCGGTTCAATTCCATTTGGATTCTGAAGAGACTCAAGTGGAATGTCTTTTCATGCTACTTCTGGGCCAGAGAATTTATCATTATGACGCGGCACTACAGAACAAATATCGAAACGCTCTCAAAGAAGTCGAGAAAGAAGCCGAATTCACTTCAGCAATCAAACAAGCACGTGACATCGAAAGGGCATTCCTAATCCAATATTCCCGCGGAGGAAAAGGAAAAGCGGTACATGCGCTTACGAGGCTAGCACTTCTCAGTCAGACTAATGCAAAAAGAGAATTGATTTTGCAGGAATTGTATCGCCTTGAGGGCAGTGAATTCGAACTGCCTGATTTTAACCCTTGGGCTACTCGAAAATGGAAAGACGATTCTGGTAGCTTCTCGATTAAAGCAAAGGTTGTTTCGATTTCAAAATCCCATGTAATTCTTGAAACCGAAGCTAGTGAACAAATCACTGTCCCAATCATTCGCTTGGGCAAAGAGGAGCAAGCATTACTGAAACTTATTCAGCCATAGGCTTGACTAGTTCACTCTTAAATTCCAGTCAGTGCCTGTGAACTGTTTCCGAACGACTCACGTCCCAATCCCATGCGTTCCAAAATGGTCAGATAAAGGGAACTCATTTTGTCATTATCTGCTTTGTCAAAATCGAGAGTACGACCTGTATCGAAATTGCCTCCCATCGAACCGGCCATGAGCAACGGCACTTTGGCACCATTATGGAACGTCCATTGTTCATTGGCAGCCATCAGACAGCAATTATCGAGGACGGTTCCGTCACCTTCCTGCATGCCATGGAGTTTTTTCACCAGATAAGCATATTGCTCAACCCAAAAGCGAGTAATCTTTGCGAACTCTTCATTGTGACAACTATGGGAATAGTTGTGATGGTCGACATTCAAACCAAGGAACGGGTAGATCTGTCCGGATAGATTGTTCGTCATCACCAGCGTGCTGACGCGTGTGCGATCCGTCTGGAATGCGAGAGCGATAATATCGCACATCAGCTTTGCATGTTCATCCAACTGATTCGGAATACCATCCTTCGGCCGTTCGGCATTCGGACTAGCCGCGTTATCAGCAGTTTCTTCGACATTACGCTTTTGCATTTTCGCAAGGCGTTGTTCAACCTCTCTAACACTCGCCGTGTATTCGTCAATCTTGGCGCGATCAGCAAAGGAAACTTTTCGAGCCACATCACCCAATTGTTCGCGGACATGATCCAACACGCTTAAATGTGTTTTACTGCCTTTACTGTCGAACAATGAATCAAATGCAAGTGCGGGATACAGTTCGCTGGGTACGGGCGAAACAGGGCTGCTCCAAGACAAGTGACTGGCATACATCATCGAATACCCGGATTCATGAAATCCACTCACCGGTCGCTCACATGCCAGAACTAAACTAGGCAATACTGTCTCATCCTGCCAAGCATTTGCCAGAACCTGGTCCAGACTAACTTCCCCTTCAATATCCCGTCCACCCTGAGGGGCATGACCTGTCAGCATTCCTGCCGCACCTTTTGCATGACCGCCGACAACGTTACTAGGGTGCTTCAAGCCATGAATAAAGTTCACCTGTTCTTTAATGTCTTCCAGACTATTAAAGACCGGCCCAAGCTCTAGATTTTCTCCACTTCCCTTTGTCCACCACTCAGCGGGATGAATACCATCCCCCCAAAACATGAAACCAAATCGCTTGGGTGGAGCTTTAGATTCTTCGACACCAAGTAATCTGCCGGATTCAAGCCAGGGCAGGGCGACACTAGCACCTAAGCCAGTTAAAACCATACGTCGTGATATCTTGGACTGAACCATCTTCTTTTCTTCCTCCGGAAGTTTCAGACCCTGTCATTAAGATTCCTGACTGGGACCGCGTCGTTTAAGTTGAGTTCGACTCAACCAACTTAATTATAGTCTCTCTGTTCTATCTATCGACCGATTTACGTACTCTCGACCGTTTTACTTGCTGTTGCCCACTTTACTTAGTCGCTGTGACAAAGTCTTGAGCTCGTTGATTCCTAAACTGGGGACTGGTAACTACTTTGTTGACCAACACCGAAAATCTGTAATCATTCTCTTCCAGCGTCTGCTGCATTTCATCCAAAAGCGGTTGATCGGACAATTCCACGCTTCGCCCCAAGGCGTACCCCAAAAACTTGCGGCAGAATGTCCTGACAAACTCATCTTTTCGGTGTTCGTCAATATACCTAATAAGTCCTTCCACGCCTTTAGCAGTTTCTCCATCAGGCAAGGTAACTGCATCGTCGATCGGCCTACCTGCCGCATCTTTGGTACGAAATCGACCAATCGGATCGAAGCTTTCCTGAGCCAATCCTAAATAATCAAAATGCTTGTGGCAGATGGCACAGGATGCGTCTGCAACATGAGCGTTTAACAATTCTCGCAATGAATACTCGCCTTCATGGACGTTCTCCGGCAATTCTGGAACATCTGCAGGCGGTGGGGGAAAATGCTGTCCGAGCAAATGATGCACGGTCCAGAAGCCACGTTTGACTGGACTGGTTCTCTCACCACCGGAATTCTTAGCTAACACGACAGCCATCCCAAACAATCCTCCGCGTCCCTGAGAACGCAATCCAGAGACTTCAAACCAGATTGCATCTAACTCGTCACCGGATAACTGTGCCTGACCTGTCACTTGAATGTGTTTTTTGAGTTCCTCACGAGCTCGGGCCCACTGCGACTGAATCTCACCACCATAGTGTTTTGCTAACACGGCATTTAGAAAGGTCGTGTCACTGGAAATCAGGGTCGTGATCGGCAAGTCATTACGTATGAGATATTCCCCAAGCTCGATTGGTTCCTGCCACATTGCCTGACGTAGTTCATCCGTATACCCCGAAAACGCTTCGGCATTAATTGGATCCTTTTCCAAGTAATCTCTGTATCGCAACCACTGGCCAAAAAACTCTCTAGCCAATGCTCCAATCCGGTCATCCTGCAGCATTCTGTTTGCTTGCAGCCGAAGATTATCACCCTGGGCCAACTGTTGTGCTTGAGCCGATTCCAACAGCTTTGGATCTGGCACAGAGGCCCAAAGAAAGTAGCTAAGTCGACTTGCAAGATCTCTGTCATTTAACGGAACAATCCCTTTGCCTTTGGGAGTTTCGTTATATCGATAGATAAACTCTGGTGACATCAAAATCGCTGTCACCAATCCTCTCAAACTCTGCTCGACTGTCTGGCCTTCTTCCCGTAACAGTTGATACAGCGACTGTAGACTAGCCGTCTCTTCGTCATTCAGAGGGCGTTTGTATGCTCGGGCGGCAAACGCCAGAATGTCGCTCAATCCCTTCGGTTCCGCGGCGGCCAGTACTTCCTGCTGTCGCTTCAGGCCGGCGCGAATATCCTCAAAGAATCCATGAACCATATCAAATTTCTCACTCGGCGTTGCTGGCTCAACAACTCGTCGTCTTTCTTCCTCGGTCCCGGGCTTGGCTGGTGTCCCCATCTTTTCGAGATATTGCAATTCAAATCGGTCCAACATCTCTGCCGTGACCAACGCCGGATCTTCAGCTCGCAAATAATCCCAATCACGGCCATGAAGTACATGACGCTCTGAACGCTCAAACCAGACAAATCCGCGTAGCAGTGTCTCGGTACGGTTAGTAACAAAATCCAATTCTTCCCACAGCTTGTTTAGTTGTCGGATTTCGGCGTCGGTCAGGACTTTGTCCATAAGCGGTTTGTCGTCCCGAAAGAATCCTTCCACCAGGTGGAAACCTGCAGCCAATCCTCGCTTCGCATCCACATAGAAGAATCGATTAGGAAACGTATTACAGAATGGGGCAACCGATTCCGACAAACGGCTAGCGGCTTCGCTGTCCGCATAGATGAGATGTGTCGTCTGATTATCAAATTTGGCCTGCGGAGACTGGCCGTTGCCATGCTTTATAAATACGCTGCTGTCACGGCTATTCTTGCTATCAAGCTGAGATTGCAGCAGCAGGTGTTTCCCCTGCAACTCTTTTTGCATTTCCGGGGTAAAGGGAATCTCCAAGTGAAACGGTGTTTTGACGACCAGCCATTCCGATTCGATATTCTCTTCGGATGCGTTGGCCGGATGCTTCCCAAACTTCAGCTTGGCTGCCAGTTGAGGGTGGTATTTTTCCAGTATCGTTTTCAACGACACCACTTTATGATTCTCTGTTTCATCCTGTTCGTTGCGAGGCAAAATCTGAGCCAAGCTGAACAAAGGCCTTTTGATGACCACATATCCATCCTGACTGGAATAGCCTCGATCGAATTCGACATACATGGAATATGGTTCTTGATCATCCTTATAGACCGGGATTCGCCCCACATTGATCAACACATCACTTTCCAATTGTTCCAAGGCAAATTGGTCACGCACAGCTGCCGTCTTCGCACGAAAGTCCAGCCAGTGAATCGGCCAGTTACCAGCATTGGATTTGATGAGTCCCTTTAAGGGGGGAGTTAACGTCTTGCGACCAAATTCAATAAAGCTCATCAGCTCATTGAATTCCGGAGGACGTCCTTCAGGGGCAACCGGCACAGGAAGGGCATCCCAGTACGCTCCTAACTGTTTCATAAACCCCTGTCCTGCCGAGGCCGTGGATAACGTCTGTCCAACTAACCCTAAGTACTTAGGACTAAGTCCTTTCAACTTGGAATAGCTCTCTAGTGATATATCCTTGTCTTGTTCCAGATAGCGAAATCTCCAGGCAGCCTCTACATATTCACTCACATCAACCGTTCGTTGATTGTAAAAATCAATGATCGCCAGCTCCGTCAGTTTTCGGCGCTCGTTATACGAGACAGCTGGCGTGGGAGCGAATGTTGCACCATCCGTTTTTAATAGCATATGGTCAGCCACCTGCTGGGCAGCTGACAGATATTTTTTGAGCAAATTAGGAGACATACTGAGGGCTTCCCCAGTATTATCAAATCCCTCGCCTCCTGCCGGATCGGCCGGAAAATCTCTGGTTGGTCGTATGTCAACTCCGGTCAGATCGCGGATTGAGTGGTCATACTCTGTCTTGCTGAGTCGTCGTGGAGGTACAAATCCAGGATCCCCGGAATGTTTGCGAGCTTCTTCGATCAGCAGCCCGTTAACTGCTGCCACGACAGCATTGCTTTCCTCGATTTCCGGTTGAGGAGAACCTTTGGGTGGCATTTCACCACTCTGAATAAACGTTGTGATATTGTTCCACCGGCGAAAGCTGTTAATCACACTCCGGTCCGTCTTGAATTTTGTTAAATCCAAGCCACCTTTGGGGTCTTTGGCTCCATGGCAAGCAATGCAGAATTTCTTAACATAAGGTTCGATACGGTCAGAAAATTGATCCGCATGAAGCTGCTGGAGCAGGGGGGTACCGATGAAAGCAGTCAGCAAGGCTAGAAACGCTGCAGTTTTTTTGAGGTGAGAAGTCATCTTGGTAGGCGGGCAAAGAGGCGATAATAGGCGAGGCATTTGAATGCCATTTCATTATAGCGAATTCAGGCAAACAAATTTCTCTCCACATTGCGTAAAGAGTGAATCAAATCCACGCACCAAGAGATGGCTTCATCTACTAGAATAAGACGCATGAAACCACTTCTCCCAATTACATTCGCATTACTACTGAGCCTTGCCGGTGTTGCGTCTGCCCAAACCGCTGATGCACTTTTATTGAAGCATTGTTCCGCCTGTCATAATCCGGAAGAATCTCAGGGGCAGGTAGATCTCGTTACACTCCTAAAGCAAACTCCTCTAGTACGTAACACTTCCGCTTGGCGAATTGTGATGGATCGAATCGATGGAGGCGAAATGCCTCCGGACGGTGAGCCACAGCCTTCAAACGAAGAACGCCAGGAATTGCTCAACCTGCTAACACGAGCAATTGACCAATTTGATTACTCGCAAATCGATAATCCCGGTTACGAGCCTGCAAGACGTTTGTCCAACATTGAATACGACAATACCGTATCAGACCTATTCGGATTAACACTCCGTCCAAGTTCTAAGTTCCCTACCGATTTAAGTGGCAAAAGTGGCTTTGACAATTCAGCCAACACTCTTTTTCTCCAACCGCAATTATTTGAACGGTTTGTCCATGCTGCGGATGAGATCAGTAACGAAGTATTAAGCGAATCCAATAGCCATCTCCACAACAAATTGCATATCAACTTACGAGATGGCGCGCGTGTTACACCGGCATCATTTCTCGAAACCTTTTTATCCAGGGCTTTCCGACGTCCGGTCACCGAAAATGAGAAAGCTAAATATCGCGAGTTGTTCATTGCGGTTTACAGCCAGACAAACGATCGACGACTGGCATACAAACGTCTCATCGATACGGTCCTGATTTCACCACAATTCCTATTTAAGACCGAGTCGTTAAGTGCGAAACAAGAGTCTTACCGAATCGGTCAATTCGAATTGGCAAATCGCCTGTCCTATTTCCTTTGGGCAAGCATGCCCGACGAGGAGTTATTCGAATTAGCAAAACAAAAGAAACTGTTCGACCAAGCCGTCTTGAATGAACAGGTCCAACGCATGCTCAACTCCCCTAAGGCAGACACACTGGGGTCTGTATTTGGTGGGCAGTGGCTTGGATTCCAACACTTGGGGACTCGCATTCGCATGGATCCCATCGACAATCCCTGGTGCACTGAATCGTTAATGTCGGCGATGCGGCAAGAAACTGCGATGTTACTGAGCCATACGATTCGCCACAACAAACCTGCCACCGAACTCTTACTCGCCGACTACACGTTCCTTAATGAAGAGTTAGCTCAACATTACCGAATTCCGAATATCCTTGGCGATCATCTAAGACGGGTCGAATTGACATCACCACACCGTGGTGGCCTGTTGGGACAAGGAAGTTTGCATGCCGTGACTTCATTCCCAGGTCGCACGAGTCCCATTGTTCGGGGAAACTGGGTGCTCACTACGATATTGGGGACTCCTCCTCCACCTCCTCCACCAGGTGCCGCTGAATTCGAACCGGCTGTCGAACGCCGTAGAGATTTATCCACGGCGGAGAAATTGGCTCTGCACCGCGACAATCCACGCTGTGCATCCTGCCATGACCAAATCGACCCTTTGGGTGTAGCTCTGGAGAACTTTGATTTCTTTGGGCGTTATCAAACACGTTCGCGAGGAAAGCCCATTGACGCCAAAGCACAACTCCCGGGCGGGACTTCCTTTGAAGGCCCTGCTGGATTAAAGCTTGCAATTGTCGAAGCGTATCACGAAGAATTCATACGGCAGCTTTCCAGCCGACTGCTATCCTATGGGCTGGGAAGACAGTTGGAGTACTTTGACGAACCGGCAATACGCAAGATCTATCGCGACTTGGAAACAGACGACTTTCGTTTACACACTTTGATTAACAGCATCATTAACAGCTATCCTTTTCAACACAAACGATTACCGCAAGCATCGATTGATGAAGCACGCGAGGAGCCGGGCCTGAACCGGAATAACTAACATGGCAAAGTCCTGGCATTTGAATCGACGAAAAGCTCTTCAAGGAATAGGCGTCTCACTTGCACTTCCATTGCTTGAGTGTATGCAAACCGCACAAGGTAATTCGCAAGTAGACCAACCTCAGGCTCGAATGGCATTTTTGTATTTCCCCAACGGTGTGGCGGAAGGCAGCTGGTTACCAGAGGAAGTATCAAAGGATGGTTCACTCGTCAAACTAAACAGCTGGATGCAGCCGCTGGAACGACATAAACAACATCTACTGATTCCTGAAAACATCTGGACGCCGCGTGGCAATGGACACATGGCCGGGACAGCCACCTGGCTCACCGGAGGCGAGTATTCGGGACGGCAAGTCAGTGCCGGTGGCATGTCGGTGGACCAACTTGCCGCAACGCACGTCGGTAATGATACTCTACTGTCCTCCCTTCAACTGTCGGTTCGCGGAGAAGGCTTTTTCTCAAAGAGTCTACCTCGCAATACCATCTCCTGGCTGGACGAAAACACACCAGCAACCCGTGAAATCGAACCCCGTATTGTCTTTGACCAAATGTTTCGCACATCGGAGCAATACGCTCCGGATTCCAGTGTTCTGGATCTTGTTTTGGATGACGCTAAATCCCTACAAGGTCGACTCGGGTACCAGGACCGAGACAAACTTGACCAGTATCTAACTGCGATCGAGGCGATTGAACGAAGAATCCGATTTTCAGATAAGCAGGCGGCCCGCGCTCGAGATAATCAGTCACTCCGCGAGCGACTTCAACGACCACAAGCCGGAATCCCCGAGGACCACGAACAATACATGCGTCTAATGCTGGACATGATCGTGCTTGGCTTTTGGGCAGATGCCACGAGAGTCTCCACTTTCATGCTGGATCACGGACAAAGCAATCGCTATTTCAATTTCATTGATGGTGTTCAAGGCACTTGGCATGCACTTTCACATTATCACGATATCTCCGGGGAAACCGAAGACGATGACGGCTTGACCAGTTGGGGCAGTGTCAAAGAAAAGCGAGGCATGTACAACTCCGTCACTCGATGGCATCACGAACAAGTTGCCTATCTGTTGGACCGAATGGTAGAGATTGAAGAGGAAGGCTCGACTTTACTAGACAACACAATGATAGTTTATGGCTCGAGCCTTGGAGATGGACATGAACACTCCGCCGACAATCTACCTGTGTTATTCGCAGGCGGCAGCAACCTTCAAATCAAAACCGGACGACATTTGGATTTTGACCGCAACACCGATCTGAATCGATATTACCTATCCATGCTTCACCGTATGGGAATAGAGGCAGAACGATTTGGAACTGCGGACGAAGAATTAGCGGGGCTCACTTAATCGACTGTCTGATCTCACGACCTAATTCGATTGCGTAGTCGGTCAGTATGGCATCGATTCCGTGCCGGATACAGTGCCGCCAGTTTTCCGGTTCTTGACCTGCTACCGTCTTGCCCGCGATGAATATTTTCTTCCCCTGCTTGTGTACTTTCAGAATTTCCTCTGCGGACGGCAAGTATCTCACATAAACCCAATTCGTTTGTGGATGAGCCAGTGAAACCAGAAGCTCCTTAGAATCATGGGCAACAGCAGCCATCTGCACTGACTTATCTGCTTTCCAAAGACGTTCTCGCACGCCTTCATCCTGAATCGTGTTACCAATAAACAATAGGCGATCTAGCACCTCATATTTCTTCGCTAGCTGGACTAAGTCCGCCTCAACTTGTTTGTCCTTCAATTTGATATCGACTGCGTAAATGGCATTCGACTTTGGGTACGAGGCGATAAGAGCAAACACCTGATCAATCCCTGGCAGACGCTCATTGCGAAACCGGCGTGAAAACCACTCTCCAGCATCTAACCCCACCGTTTGGTATCGGGTAAGAGAGGCAAGCAGGCCTTTCCCATCGGTGGTGCGGTCTAGAGTTGTGTCATGCAGGCACATCAAATGCCCATCCCGTGTTCGCTGCACATCTAGTTCAAATCCAAACCCCAACTCCAGACAGGCTTTAAAACTGGCGAGCGTATTTTCGGGAGCATCCAATATCAGTCCGCGATGTGCGACCACAATCGGACTCGGGGAATCGTTGAGTGGGGGAGCACCTTGACTTATAGATGAAACTGCCAGAACAATGGCGGCGACGACAGCCAAATAAGACTTAACGAGCATAGATCAGGGCCTGTTGTTAAAACGTGCTTTGTAACGCTGCTTTGCCTGAACAGACATTGGGTCGGATTCAGGTACTACGGTATCCCATTCAATTCCAAACAAATATCCGCTGCGGATATGCTGCTGATGATTTTTCTCGAATGGCTGAAACGACTTTAACCCTAAAGCAAGCGTGTTTTTTGCTAACACTTCAACCTTTTGAGCGTCCACGAATCTGGTGACTTTTCCGGATACGCCATATTCATCAGGCTCAATGACATACAACCCAGGTTCACCCGTTCCCTCAGACAGTGGCTTTAAGTCCTCAGGTTGGGTCGTAGCCGCAATCATGAATTGGCCAATGAATTCCGGTTCCCAAATCACGTGTTTAACCGAATTCAGTATTGTGTTTAATCCATCAGCGTTGGAATGATAAGCGACTATGAGTGGCCGATTGTCACTGGCTGCAACATTGAGAGCCAAATCAACACGATCAATTAACGGAATAGGAGCCACAAACGAGTCAGGAACAGACGATTTATAGCCAGCAGCAAGACGTTGCATTTGGGTAGCCAGATTCTCCGGCGTCCGAAAAAAACTGGGGCTCCTAGAAGGCCTGGACAAACGTGTCTTACCATCCGGCGCCAGCATACAGAACACGGTATTGGGTAGTGTACCCTTTTGGACACCTAGCAATTCTTCCATGAACTCATACTCGGCTTCGCTTTCATAAGTAAGCAACCGAATACAGATCCATTCGCGAGAGGCTTTAACAACAGGTTTCTGCACGAGAAACCGACTGGTGGAACCAGTAAACCCAGGTCACCATACGCCCGGGACTCCTAGGCAGGAAGGAGCTCCTGACACGAGAAAAATGGGGCGATTCGTTTGTTTGGCCAGAGCCAAGCCTCGCTTCAAATTTGCATGCCAGACAATACGTTCGGCTGGGTTTTCCTCGGATCGACACTCGCCCAAGCCAGCTACCATTCCGAGGATCAGAGCAAAAACAAATACACTTTTCACATTCACGTTGACGTTCCTTATCATTCTCAACTCCCTATTAAACTCAGATTATCAGAATAGGTTTCGGAATGACAACTAAATCGCAGATCACGTACATCCTCAGTTGGTAATGGCTCGGTTCATTTTCCGTCGTGTTCCAAGTGGTGAACTGGTAGGATATATGCATGAGAATCTTCTTTACATTGCTTTGCATTTTCCTCCATGTCGTAGCCGCTAACGCTGACGAGGCGTTGATCTTTGAGGATTCAATCCTGCCGATCTTTAAGGCCAAATGTGCGGGGTGTCACTTCGGGGAAAACCCCAAAGGGGGACTAGACCTAAGTCGAAGGGGAAACATTGTTCGCGGGGGAAAGAGTGGACCTGCCATTCGAATTTCAGCGGCAGAAAGCAGTTTGCTATTTGATGTCACCAGCTCCGGAAGGATGCCACTTCAGGGTGAGGCTTTAAATAAAGAAGAGGTTGGGTTAATTCGAACGTGGATCAACGACGGGGCTCAAGCAAAAGACAATGAAGTCCTTGCTTCGGAGGAAGCCAATGGATTCTACGACGATTACGATTACGATTATTGGTCATTCTATCCACCTAAAAGAGCCTCGCTTCCGGCAGTGGCAAATCGAGAATTGATTGCCAATGCTGTGGACAATTTCCTGCTTGGCAAACTGGAAGAAAATGGCCTGTCTTATTCCCCTATTGCCAGCCGTCGAACGCTGATTCGCCGGCTCAGCTTTGATTTACTAGGACTTCCTCCGACAGCTGAACAAATTGAGAACTTCATACAGGATGACTCTCCAGATGCCTATGAACAGCTCGTTGAACAATTGCTCGCCAGTCCGCGTTATGGCGAGCGTTGGGGCAGGCATTGGTTGGACATCGCCGGGTACAGTGATTCTGCAGGAGTTCTCGCTGCTGATCAGGACAGGCAGCTCATCTGGCGGTACCGAGATTATGTCATCCGATCCTTCAACCGCGACATGCCCTATGACCAGTTTGTTAGAGAGCAACTTGCCGGAGATGAATTATCTGATTACCACCAGGAATTCCGAAACAGTGACCATCTATCTCAAGCCACGATCGAGGCTTTGGACGCCACGGGATTCCTACGTACGGGACCGGATGCCAGTCGACCAGATTTCAATACGATCAAAAACGTCAATGGATTCTATTACTACCCAACGATTGATTCTCAGGTTTCCATCGTTACTTCTAGCCTCATGGGACTGACACTTAAATGTGCCAAGTGCCACAATCATAAGTTTGATCCCCTGAGCCAAAAGGAGTATTACGAAATACAGTCGATCCTGATGTCCGTTTACAACCCTGACAACTGGGTCCCTTTTGCCAGTCGCACATTATTACTTGCAAGCCAGAAACAACTTGACGCCAAAAATGCCCGAGACGCGGAGGTCGACTCCGCCGTCAAAGACATCCAGGATTTTCTAACAACAGCTGCAGAGGCCAAGCGAGGCGACCTGTTCAAAAAACGCCTCGAATCGGTCGACGAGCAAGTGCGTGAAGATGTTCAAATAGCCTTCGGTGTAACGGAATCATCACGAACTGAAATCCAAACTTATCTAGTCAAAAAATACACACCATTTCTAAAACCTCCAGCAGACAAGCTTGAGGAAGCACTCACACAAACTTTCCCTGAGTTCAAAACACTGGTTGATTCCAAGCAAAGCGAAATTAACAAACTCAACTCCACACGGCATGCTTACGACAGTGCATATGCCGCCTATGATGTT
>Ga0066378_10000169_pt1 | contig 28439 bp, 22 predicted proteins | sample Knorr_S23_td_DCM_FD_70947 | JGI IMG/M metagenome (GOLD analysis project Ga0066378, IMG submission 70947) | Marine microbial communities from Southern Atlantic Ocean transect - Knorr_S23_td_DCM_ad_71m_LV_A | ecosystem: Environmental > Aquatic > Marine > Oceanic | place: Southern Atlantic ocean...
ATCTGCCCAGCAAAGAACAGACCCTCAACCTTTTTGGACTCTAGATGCGGATAGAGCTGCGTGGGCGGAGCGAAGTCGTACTCGACCGCATAGGCGGGTCGCAACAAATGGGCATTCTCCAGCCCAGGTATGGAAGCTATCATCTCGAGCTGAACATCGAACGGCAAACTCGTAGACAAGCCATTTATGTAGTACTCGTTTGTGTTCCTACCTTCCGGCTCGAGGAAAAGCATGTGGCGCGGTCTGCCCTCGAACCGGACAAACTTATCCTCGATACTGGGACAGTATCTTGGACCCGTCCCGGCGATTTCACCGCTGTACATGGCTGAGAGGCTCAGATTCCGAGTTACGATTTCCGCAGTCTTTTCCGTGGTATAGGTGGTCCAGCAAGATACCGGATTCGTTCCAGGCGACCAACCGGCAAAGGTTTCTCCGGATTGTTCCACGTGGAACATTTCCGAATCCTGACGGGTGTCATGAAACGCGAAAAAGGTCGGATCCTCGTCGCCGCGTTGCTCGTCAAGATTACTGAAATCGATCGATCGACCCAGCAATCGCGGTGGCGTGCCCGTCTTGAGTCGTTCCAATTCAATGCCCGCATCTAAGAAACTTACCGAGAGCGTCTTTGCGGAATAATCACCCATGCGACCACCTTCATTCTTGTTCTTGCCTATGTGCATGAGTCCTCGCAGGAACGTTCCGGTGGTGATGACTACCGATTTTCCGAAAAAATCCACATCCAAGTTGGTCTTGCATCCCACGACGGCGTCTTCCTTGAAAATCAGCCCAGTCACGGTGGCCTGAAAAACCTCCAGATTCTTCTGATGCTCGAGGACGTGCTTCATACGCAATGCGTAGACCTTCTTGTCGCATTGGGCGCGAGGGGATTGCACAGCTGGACCTTTGGAAGCGTTGAGCAGTCGAAACTGGATTCCAGAAACATCTGTATTGATCGCCATTTCGCCGCCGAGCGCATCGATCTCTCGAACGATCTGGCCCTTGGCAACACCACCGATGGCAGGATTGCAGCTCATTGATGCGATTGTATCAATGTTTCCACTTAGGACTAGGGTACGAGCGCCCATACGTGAGGCAGCTAGGGCCGCTTCACAACCCGCATGCCCAGCTCCGCAAACAATGACGTCAAAATCCTTCCGACGATCTTCCATCGCAGCCGATAAAGGCGAGGAGAGTGGGGGACCTCAAGTGATAAAGCGGCCAAAATTAGCTGCAAATTGATAGGAATAGTAAACAGCTAGTAAAATAAGCGCATCCAGGCATTCGATGAGTCGTGTTGAACACAGGTGCCGGCAGATCTCCGAGCCATTCTACTTAAGTTGTAATCGAGCGTAGGAGCGGGTTTATCCCGCGATAACTGTACAATAACGCCCATCAAAATCGCGGGACAAACCCGCTCCTGCGGCCTGAAATAAATAGAGAATGCTTCGTTCGTTTGGATGGCCAATCCTGTACCAGCAATCGGGCTTAAACTTAGTCGTTTGCGGGGTAGGGCGGTCGTGAATATTCCCTTAGCGGGAAGAAGACGCTAGGGCTCAGGTCTCAACTACTTGCCAATGCAAAAGGTCGAAAACAGTTCGTCCAAAACGGTTTCGTTATCGATCTTGCCTAAAACGGACCCGATGGCGTCGAGAGCGCCACGCATATCACTGGCAATGAGCTCTATGGCATCATCGGATTCCAGCTTCGCCAAAGCCGATTCAAGACAGGATCTTAGCTCGCTCAGGGCTGAGCTGTGTCGAGCGTTCACGAGGATCAGATCATCTTCGTCGGAACTTAAGTGCGAGTCGACGAGATCGACGACCGCCGATCGTAGTCGATCTATTCCTTCTCCCGTTAAAGCCGACAAATCTACTTTTCTAAAACAGCCGATGCCACTTTTATCCGGCACTTGCGTTCCAAGATCGATCTTATTGCGGATCAAAATGCAGTTGGCTGAGCTCAATCTAGAGAGAATAGCATCTGGGAGGACAGGGGAGGGGGCCGCTGAATCTTCCACAACCAGAAATATGTCCGCTTCCTCCGCCAGCTCTATCGTTCGACGGATGCCTTCCTGCTCAATGTCGTTCTGGGCAGTTCTCAAACCTGCCGTATCCAAGAGCTGTATACTATGTGGCCCGATAATCAACCTCTCTCTTAGAAAATCTCGCGTGGTTCCGGGCTTTCTACTCACGATCGCTCGTTCGAATCCCAAGAGGGCGTTCAGCAAGGAACTTTTTCCAGCGTTAGGCTCCCCCAGGATCAAAGTCTTGATCCCGTCCCTCAGAAATGCCGCATACCGCCCGCTATCGATCAACCGGGAGCAGTATGTCATAATTTCTTGGATACCATTAACATAAACTTCTCTTTCTTCGGGTGGGAGGTCTTCCTCCGGAAAATCGATGTAAGCCTCTATTGTGGCAATACTCGCTATGAGTTTCTGCCTCAGCGAGTTCAACTGCCGCCCGAGAGCGCCACGCAATTGATTGTTGGCCGCCCGAATTGCCTTGTCGCTGCGGGCCTGGATGAGCTCCATCACTGCCTCGGCTTGGGTCAGGTCAATTCGACCATTCTCAAAAGCCCGGCGCGAAAACTCGCCTGGCTCAGATTGCCGGCATCCCCGACCAATCAAGTCCTCAAGGAGCCGGGTAGCGATTAGCGGATTTCCATGACACGAAATTTCGAGAATATCTTCGCCGGTGAAGGAGCGCGGGCCTTTGAAAAAACAATAGACCACATCGTCCAGGGATTCGCCATCCACCGAGCGGTAAGTGTCATAGTAGGCATGGCGGGGCAGAAGAGGGCCCTTATGTTTAAACACGGTACGACAGAGGGACTCACATTCCGGGCCAGTCGCCCGCAGCATGGCTAAAGCGCTTTCACCCTTCGGGGTTGCTACCGCAACTATTGTATCAGACTCATGCATACCGTCAAATTCTAGCCTCCAACCTTCCTCGTAGAGCGATCACCGACATAGCCGTCGAACCCAGAAAAGCACAAACAAAAAAGGGCCGATGGATCGGCCCTTTTCTAAACTGACTCTAAGCGGGCTTCTAACTCGCCTCTGCCTCCTCCAATTCTTTGATTTCTTCCGCTTCCGGACTCACCGCTTGAATAATCGCTTCGGAAATTCTCCCGGTTACCTCTGGATTCTCGGCCAAAAATTGCTTCGCCGCTTCGCGTCCTTGGCCCACCAAGTCTCCTTCGTACGAGATCCAAGCCCCTTTCTTTTCTAGAATTTTGTGCTGAATTCCCAAATCGACAATGGAGCCCATCCTGGAAATACCTTCATTGTACATGATGTCGAATTCGCATTCCGTAAACGGAGGAGCGACCTTATTCTTCACTACCTTAACGCGAGTTCGATTTCCGATCACCACTCCAGAAGTATCTTTGATCTGCCCGATACGACGAATGTCCATGCGTACCGAGGAAAAGAACTTCAAAGCCCGGCCACCTGGGGTTGTTTCGGGACTGCCAAACATTACGCCAATCTTTTCCCGAATCTGGTTCGTGAACATGCAAATGCACTTGGTCTTGTTCACGATACCCGTTAGTCGTCTCATCGCCTGACTCATCAATCTTGCCTGAGAACCTACGGTAGCATCGCCCATTTGGCCGTCCAGTTCCGCCCGGGAGACTAACGCCGCCACAGAATCCACAATTATGACATCGATCGCATTCGATCGGATCAGCGTTTCCGCGATATTCAATGCGTCCTCACCGCTATCCGGTTGCGACACCAGTAGCTCGTCCACATTGACTCCCAGCTTGCGAGCGTATTTAGGGTCCAGAGCGTGCTCAACGTCTACAAAAGCAGCTATGCCACCCTGGCGTTGAGCTTCGGCGATGACACTTAAGCACAAAGTTGTCTTACCCGATGACTCAGGCCCATAGATCTCGCAAATCCGCCCTCTAGGCAGACCGCCGACGCCCAACGCGAGGTCGACTGACAAGGACCCAGTCGAAATCGTCTCCACTTTCATGTTCGATCCGCTGCCGAGCCGCATGATCGAACCCTCCCCAAATTGCTTGGTGATCGCGGAAATAGCCATTTCCACATTCTTTTCTTTGTTATCGTTAGAGGGAAGGGGGGTCATTTTGCCTTTTGCCATTAGAGTAGATCTAGTCGTTATCGTTATAGGTTTAGTTGCCTTCAAATCTGCCTGCCTAAAAATCGCAGGGCAAGACTAAGCACCGAGAATATTGCAAAGGATAGCCGACCGTATCGGACATTCTCTGTCATAGGCTATGAAAAACAACCCGATTCCCAGTTTTACATCTCTCTTGGCTAAGCCTGGCTTTCCATTGGAGGACGACTGAATTCCTCTTCATTCCTTAGGCCACACTCTCCAACGTTCGTTCAATTCTCTTTCCTACAACAAGTTATGGATTCCAACAAGACTTCAACATCGATGCAGTCGCTTTCTTCATCAACAACCGTTGCTCGCTCATTGAAATAATCTTGCCAGATATCGGGCTCCACAGTTGAACATGACTTCTCCTAAACTTGTCGACAGCCACGAAAACTGTAATGATTGAGACACCATGAAGATAAAAGCATATTTGAAGCCGCAATGCGGATGGAGCATGGGCGTGAGGGCAATCATGTCCAAGTACGAACTTGCCTACGAGGACATCGACATCATCAACAGCCAAGAGAACTATGCTGAGATGGTAGCCAAGTCTGGGCAGCCTCTTTCACCTTGCGTCGAAATCGATGGAATTATGCTCGCCGACGTGAGCGGCGAAGAAGTCGAAGCTTATATGATCCAGAACAAGCTCGTAACTCAAACCGAGAACGAGGCTGACTCGCCAACAGACCGCGGATGCTCTGACGAAGAACACGAGAAAATGCGGCAGGAGCAATCTCAACCGATTCGCTTCTTCTAATCCATCCGATCTAACCGCGTCAGCGGAAATCGCGAAACGGGCCGGCATCTATACCGGCCCTAACGCTCTCTGACGCCCACTTGCCAAACCTTCCAGAAACTTTCCGACAGAATGAATTCCCTACAACCGTCACCTCTCTATAAACGCGAATATGAACACGATGCCTGCGGTGTCGGGTTCCTCGCCAATATAAATGGCGAACGCAGCCACGGTCTCCTCAAAAAGACAATCCAGGCACTGAAGAACCTTGCTCACCGCGGGGCGATTGATGCGGACGCCATCACGGGAGACGGTGCCGGCATTCTAACTCAGATACCTTACCCACTGTTTCGGGACTTTTTAGAAGAGAAGGGGAAAAATCTGTACAACGATGACGATCTCGGGGTTGGCGTTATCTTTCTTCCTCGAGACGATGAGTACGCTCAATCGCACGCCAAGCAAATCGTAGAGACCGCAGTTAAAGATGAGGGGCTCTCAGTCTTGGGCTGGCGCGAGGTTCCCGTGGACGATAGCTGCTTGGGGCAAAAGGCCAAGGAAACCCAACCAAAAATCGTGCAGATCCTGACGGCCAAAACGGACGATCTCGACGCGTCCAGCTACGAGAGGAAGCTTTTCCTGGCCCAAAAGTCCGCTGAGCGTAAAGCGCTCGAACAAGGAATCGAAGAATTCTACATCTGCTCGTTCTCCAACCAGACCATCGTTTACAAGGGGATGCTGAATTCGCCGCAAATGCGTCCCTACTTCAAGGACCTGAAGAACGACAAATACGAGACCGCGTTCGCCATATTCCATCAACGCTACTCAACAAATACCTTTCCCTTCTGGCACCTGGCCCAGCCATTCCGGATGATGGCCCACAACGGGGAAATCAACACAATCCGTGGAAATCGGAATTTGATGCGAGCCCGCGAACGCTCGAACGTTCATGGAGTCTGGGAAGATCGGTTCTCTGACCTAAGACCTATTATTCAACCCGATCTTTCCGATTCCGCCAGTTTTGACAACGCTCTCCAACTCATCACCCTCGGCGGACGCAGCGCCTTGCACTCCGCCATGATGATGATGCCGCCCGCTTGGGAAAATAACCCTCGGATCAGCGACGATCTCAGAGGATTCTATGAATACCACGCATGTATGCTAGAGCCCTGGGACGGACCCGCGGCGATCGCCTTCACAGACGGGCGTTACGTGGCTGCGTCATTGGACCGCAATGGCCTGCGCCCAGCACGCTACAAGATATATGACGATGGCACCGTTCTACTTGCTTCCGAATTAGGGCTCATAGACGAGACCGACCTGCATACCGTTAAGTCTGGCCGCCTCGGTCCGGGAAAAATGGTGGCCGTCGACCTCGAGGATAAGCGCTTTCTGGATAACGACGAGATAAAGAGTGCCATTGGTAAAGATCCTAAATTCAAAACCTGGTGCCAAGAGCACTTGACCGATCTTCATGAGATGGCGAGCGGTTCGAGCGTTGGTCTGGCCAATCCTGAAGACGAGGAGGTCCGCCGCCAGCTAGCTTTCGGTTACGAGAAAGATGAGTTCGACGTCGTTCTGAAGCCCATGGCCCAAACCGGGATGGAAGCCAACGGCTCCATGGGCGATGATACGCCGCTGGCCTTTATCAGCCGCAAGCCGCGCTTGCTTTACACCTACTTTAAGCAGCTCTTTGCTCAAGTGACGAATCCGCCCATCGACTCGATTCGCGAACGGTCGGTAATGTCTATAAACATGTTTCTTGGCGGGCGCTTAGGATTGTTCGAGGACATGCCGCAAAGCGCGGGCTTCGCTAAGATTGCCTCGCCGGTGCTCTTTAATAGTGAGATCGATACCTTGTTTAACGCGGAAGGCGTTAAAGACCGAGTGGTTCGCCTAGACGTCACTTATGACGCATCGGCTGGAGCCGAGGGTCTGGAGAAAGCGGTTAAAGGCCTGATGGAACGAGCTAGGACAACCGTTGAAGACAAATCGGCAAAAGTCCTGATTCTGACAGACCGCAACGTTAATAAAGACCGCATCGGCATCCCTATGCTGCTCGCTACCGGAGCCGTTCATCAAACTCTGGTTAAAGACGGTCTTCGACTGAAGTGCGATATCGTTGCCGAAACGGGTGAAGCACGCGATGTTCACCACATCGCTTGCTTACTCGGATTTGGGGTCAACGCTGTAAATCCGTATATAGCCCTGGCGATTATGAATCGCTTCGCGGAATCCGGTGAACTCGAGGACGTCGACGCTATACAAGCTTGCCAGAACTACCGGGCGGCAATCGAAAAAGGTTTGCTCAAAATCATGGGCAAGATGGGCATCAGCACGCTCTTCAGCTATTGCCGGGCTCAGATATTCGAGGCGATCGGGCTTTCGCAAAGCCTCGTGGACGAATGCTTTTTCGGCACGCCTACACCCATCGGCGGGATAGGGTATCAGGAAATTGGCGAGGAGCTTCTCACTCGCCACCGATTGGCCTACGCGGATGAAGATGTCGATTTCGCCAGTGACGGCTACTACAAGGTCGTTCGCAAAGGCGGGGAATTCCATGCTTGGAATCCCAAGGTCGTGGGAGGCATGCACCGCTTCCTAAAACGCGGGAACCCCGAGGATTTCGACAAGTACAAGAACGAGTCCGAAAATCACCAGCCCTACGCGATCAAGGATCTTCTGAAAATCGAATTTCCTAGCTCGACCGATATCTCTCTTGAGCAAGTAGAACCGATCGAAGACATCCGCCGCCGCTTCACAACCGCTGCTATGTCGCTCGGAGCGCTTTCGCCCGAATGCCACGAAACTTTGGCCATTGCCATGAATCGAATCGGCGGAAAATCGAATTCAGGGGAGGGTGGCGAGGACCCCCGACGCTACTCGTTATTGGAAAATGGAGACAATGCCTCGTCCGCTATCAAGCAGGTCGCTTCGGGAAGATTTGGCGTCACCGCTGAGTACCTCTCCACAGCTAAGGAAATCGAAATCAAGATGGCCCAGGGCGCCAAGCCAGGGGAGGGCGGCCAATTGCCTGGCCACAAAGTATCTCCGATGATTGCTCGGCTTCGGTTCAGCGTGCCTGGAGTCACCCTCATATCGCCGCCACCCCATCACGATATCTATTCAATCGAAGACCTCGCTCAGTTGATTTTCGACCTGAAGGAAGTCAATCCCCGAGCCAAAGTCTGCGTCAAACTGGTGTCCAGTTCAGGAGTTGGCACGGTGGCCGCGGGAGTAGCCAAAGCTTACGCGGATGTCATACTCGTTTCCGGACACGATGGCGGAACGGGCGCGTCTCCCCTTTCCTCCATTAAGTATGCCGGTTCATCCTGGGAAATCGGTCTGGCCGAAACACACCAGGTTCTCATGATGAACGGACTCCGCAACCGCGTTACGCTCAGAACCGATGGCGGAATGAAGACGGGCCGCGACATCATCATCGCCGCCATGCTCGGAGCCGAGGAGTACAATTTTGGAACCGCAGCCATGATCGCGGCTAGCTGTGCGATGTTCCGTGTTTGCCATTTGAATACATGCCCGGTTGGGGTAGCCACGCAACGGGAAGATTTGCGAGCCAAATACAAGGGTACTCCGGAAAACGTCATTACCTATTTCAACGCCGTAGCTGAGGACGTCAGGGCTTACCTGACGAAACTAGGCTTTAGGAAAATGGACGATCTGATTGGCCGAGTCGACTTACTCGAACAAGTCGACGATCCAGAAAACCCAAAGACCCGCATGGTAAACTTGAGCGGATTGCTTCACGATCCTGATCCTACGGGCGAATCTCCGCGGATTCATACGAGACCACGCAATGAGCGACTCGGTTTTGAAGGAGGCCTAGATCAAACGATCATGCAGGAATCCAAGGACGTAATTGCCGGCAAAGTTGCCTCATTCCGCGGCAAATACAAAATCGGCAATACGGACCGCTGTATCGGAACGCATCTATCCGGCGAAGTCGCCTACATACGCGGATCCAATCATCTTCCACCGGCATCGATCGATTTGGAGCTCAAAGGAACCGCTGGTCAAAGCTTTGGAACATTCCTCTCTCCTGGCATTCGCATGCATCTTTTTGGCGAAGCTAATGACTATGTGGGAAAAGGTATGAGCGGGGGCGAAATCGTCATCCGCCCTCGGGAAAGTGAAACCTATGAATGGTCGAAGAACACGATCGCGGGAAACACATGCCTGTACGGGGCGACGGGGGGCCACTTATTCGCCGCCGGCACCGCTGGTGAGCGTTTCGGCGTTCGTAACAGCGGAGCGGTCGCCGTCGTCGAAGGACTTGGGGATCACGGATGCGAATATATGACCGGCGGCCTGATCGTCAGTCTCGGAAGAACTGGCGTCAATTTCGGGGCCGGAATGAGTGGGGGTCTGGCCTTCATTTACGATGAAGAGGGCCATTTTGATCAGCGGTACAATCCAGCCATGGTAGATATCGAACGCCTTGGCGAGAGCGGCGAGATCGATGCACTAAAGAAGGTTATTTCGGCTCACGCAGATGCAACGACGAGTCCGCTGGCGAGAACGCTACTAGAAGAGTGGGAGAACACCGTAGCCAAGTTCTGGAAGGTCGTTCCCCATCCTTCGAGCCCGGAAACGCCAAAAAACGTTCTCAAGCTAGAATCTCTCAACATCCCTGCCAAAGCGTAAATTAAAATCCTTCATTTAGATTCCTTGCGCCACCTACGAGGAGGTAAAGGTAGCGGGGGATCTCCGAGCGCCCATGATTCTAGGTATTTATGTGGGCTCTCGGAGATCGCCCGCTACCAAAATCTAGTAACCAAAGGCGATCGAAGCTCTCTACCGCTTGCGATTCGTATCCAGAAACTTTTGTAGCCGCTCGGCCGTTATGCGACCGATACCTTCAACGCTGACTAGCTCTTCTATACTGGTCTGACGAAGTCCATCGATGCTTTTGAATCGGGCCAGAAGTCTAGATCGCTTTTCCGGTCCCAATCCAGGAAAGTCGTCCAGCAAGCTTTCCTTTAGCTTTTTGCTCCGAAGATCCGCGTTATAGGTATTGGCAAATCGATGGGCCTCATCGCGAAGACGCTGCAATAATTGCAAGGCTCTATTTCTAGAATCGAGTAGCAACGGCTCCCTCTCATCGGAAAAAATTATAGTCTCCTCTTTCTTGGCCAAGCCAATTAAGGGTGGCACTTCAAGATCCTGTATCAGGAAAGCTTTGACAGCGGAAGCCACCTGACCCTTACCCCCATCTATAACCACAAGATCCGGGAATGGTTTTCCCTCCTGATCTAGTCTCCGGTATCGCCGCCCGACCACTTCTTCCATTGACCGAAAATCGTCATTCCCTTCGAAGCTTCTGATCTTATAGCGGCGGTACTGCTGCTTGTTGGGAAAGCCATTCTCGAACCGAACCATCGAGGCGACAACAAAGGTCCCGGATATATGGGAAATATCGAAGCATTCGATTGCGAGAGGACGTCTTGGCAGCCCCAGAATCTCTCCTAACTGATCAAGCGTCCGGGATTTGTCTTCTTTTGGTAAAGACTGACGTTCGAACTTGCGGGTCTTTTTCAGGGATGCTTCCAAAGCGTATACAATATCTCGGTACTGCGCTGCTTTCTCGAATTGCTTTTTCTCGGCAGCCACGTTCATCTTCGCTTTCAGATCTTCCAACCATTCTTTGGATTTTCCTTGGAGGAAATCGCAAGCCCTGTCTACACGATCTAAATACATCTCCCGAGTAACCATGTTGTCGTGACCATAAAGTTCCGATCTCACATCCTCGTAGAGTTGAAACCGGCCATCTTCAAGACGCTTTGGATTGGAATCGCTCAAAAGAATGCCAAATTCCCGTCGCATCTCGCCCAACGTCTTGCGAATCTGATAGGCGTGGGCGAACGGACCGAAATAGCGAGCCCCATCCTCCTTTTTGAATCGAGCCAAAGTGAATCGAGGTAACTCTCGAGATCGATCCAAACGGACCAGAAGAAACCGTTTGTCATCGGTGAAATCCGTATTGTATTTCGGCTTCCACTTCTTAATCAGCTGGCCTTCTAAAATCAAGGCTTCCGGCTCTGACTTTACTTCGATTGTTTCAAAGTCGAGGATCATTTCAACCAGGGCCCGAATTTTTGGCTGCTGGGTAAAGGACCGGGAGGGCTGGAAATAGGTCGACACCCGCTTTTTCAGGTTCTTGGCTTTTCCCACGTAGATTACCGAGCCCAAACGGTCTTTCATCAGGTACACGCCCGGCTTGGACGGAAGTCGACGAACCTTTTCTTTCAATTTGCTCGATCCCAGCGTTGGCATTGCTTCCTTACTATCTAAAACCAATGCCTCTTGAGAAGTCTAAATCCGAAAGCAAAGCCCAAACGACATGTCCAACAAAGCTAAAACCTACATGCTTATTACTCTCGGAGAGGAGTTGCTTCTCGGGCTTACTCGGAATGGGCACCTCACCTACATCGGCGATCAGTTGCGTCAGCGAGGCATCACACTACACAGCAATTATACGATTTCCGATGAGAATCAGGATATCGATGAGCAGTTCGTATTTTGCTGGGAACGATCGGACGTCCTGATCACCACGGGCGGTCTCGGTCCCACCGTGGATGACAGAACCAAAGAGGCGGTTGCCGACGCTCTCGGAGAATCCCTCTTATTCGATGAGTCCATACTAGAGTCTATCGAGGAGCGGTTCCGTCAAATCGGGAGGCCAATGAGCGACAATAATCGCAAACAAGCCTACCGGCCAGAAAGTGCGGTCCCTCTCGAAAATCCAAATGGTACCGCCCCCGGACTTTGGCTAGAGAAGGACGGCAAGATTCTCATCATGCTTCCCGGTCCGCCAAACGAACTCCAGCCTATGTTCGAAAACCAAGTCGTTCCTAGACTGGAAAAGCTTGGCTTAATCGACCAAGGGGAGAGCTATTTGCAAATACGCAGTATCGGAGTGGGCGAATCCGCCTTGGAGACAGAGCTTCGACCTCTATTCGACCGACACGAAAATCTAGCCGTGGCCTATTGCGCTCACCAAGGCCAGGTCGACTGCCGCATCAGTTTTCCAGACAGCGCTGAACGGGAAGAAGAGCTACATCAAATCGGCGAGGAATGCCGACGCCTACTAGGAGCGGATTTTCTTGGCTATGGTCACGATTCACTACCGGAAATCGTCTTGAATTCTCTTAAAAAACAGAATGCTTCTCTCGCCCTGGCGGAAAGTTTCACGGGTGGGCAAATTGCCAATGCGATCACCGACATCCCCGGAGCTTCCACCGTCTTCAATGGCTCCGTAGTGTGCTACAGCGACGAAGTTAAAATCAATGCCTTGGGGGTACCTGAAGAGACGATACGTAAAAACACGGCGGTTAGCGAACCCGCGGCCGAAGCTATGGCCGTCGGAGTAGCCGAAAGGCTGAACTCGACCTACGCTATCAGCGCCACTGGCTACGCAGGACCCGATGGAGGGACCGAGGAGGCTCCAGTGGGGACCATATTTTTGGGTCTCCATTCACCGTGCGGAACGGAAGTACACCGCTATTGCTGGAAAATAGGTCGCCTGGCGATCAAGCGCCGCGCCTTGCATACTGCTTTGGATCTCCTCCGCAGAAAGCTTGTAGGCAGTAAATAGATTTTGCTATTCGTATTATGGATGCCGGATATCAATGACTAAATACGTTATAGATAAGCTAGGACGCCCCATCAGGGATCTTCGCATTTCCCTCACCGATCAGTGCAATTTTCGCTGCAGCTACTGCATGCCAAAAGAAGTGTTCGGTCCAGAGTATGCGTTTCTTCCGAAAAGAGAACTCCTCGACAATGATGAAGTCGTTTTTCTCGTACGCTGTTTTGCGAAATTGGGCATCGAAAAAGTTAGGCTTACCGGTGGTGAGCCGCTTCTAAGGAGAGATCTTGTGGATCTGGTTCACGCTATCAGTGAAGTAGAGGGCGTACGCGACTTATCGCTCACAACAAATGGCTCTCTTCTGCCTCGCTACGCGCTCGACCTTAAAGAAGCCGGTCTCAACCGAATCAATGTTAGCTTCGATAGTTTGGACAAAGATATCTTCCAAAAGATGGCGGGCGGAAGAGGGGATCCCAAATCAGTTGTTGCTGGTATCGATGCTTCCCTCGAAGCAGGCCTTTCTATCAAAGCTAACATGGTAGTGAGAAAGGGAGTAAACGAGAGCGAGATTCTTCCTATGGTTAGCTATTTCCGGGATCGTCGTATCACGCTGCGATTCATAGAATACATGGATGTCGGAAACACCAACCGATGGAAACTCAATGAAGTCTATCCAGCTAAGAAGATATTGGATACAATTAAAGAACGTTACCAGTTTGCCCCTGTCGATCCAAACTATCGTGGAGAAGTCGCCGCCCGATATCGGTACACAGATATTCCCGTGGAATTCGGTTTGATCAATTCAATCACTAAACCGTTCTGCTCCGATTGCAATAGAGCCCGTTTGTCAGCCGACGGCAAATTGTATACCTGTCTGTTTGCCTCTGATGGTCATGATCTCAAAACCTTGGTTCGTTCCCGAGCCGACAAAGAGGGAATCGTGGAGGCAATATCCAAAATTTGGATAAATCGCCACGATCGGTACTCCGAGGCACGAGCCAGCGAAAACCAAGCTTCAAAAAAAATCGAAATGTCCTACATTGGAGGTTGAGGCGACCTTAGTCGGCCCAATGAGCTTAGGAGAGGGCTCACTTTCCTTAGTCAGCCAGTTGAATATTGCAGGAGCCGGGTTATCCCGCGATGAACTATTAGAAGACCCAATTAAAATCGCGGGATAACACCGCTCCTGCAACCAATTCCAACTTAAGCTAATACCCCTAGTTCATGCTAGCTATGCCAAAATAATTGAGCAGCCAGACCTCTTTCCAAACCCGGTAGCGCCCCTCCCAAGTAATTCTCCCATTCTCCTCCTGCAAGTGAGGAGGAAACAGGAATCCCTCTTCTATGTTCTTCCGCTCCAAAACTCCTTGCTGCTGATTAAGATCGTCTACTGGATCAACCTCATACCCTTCTAAGTCCAAACTTTGAATACGCTTTTGGTGTATACTAAAGAGCGAAGCGGCAGAACGTGTCCAGGGGCGTCTGATAACACTCCAATTGTCTGGGTAGAAACCGCCATAAGGCGTATGCATATTATCCGTTATCAGTCTTTCCCCATCGGCCGTCTCCGATGTGAACGAAAGACTGTAGTTTATCAATCCATTCGGCTGCGGAATAAACAGCACTTGGGCTCTTACTTTTCCACTGTTATCCTGGTAGATTGAAGAACGAATATCGATACCATTGCCAATATCCGCGACCAAGGCCTGAAGCTTTCTAAATCCGTTATCGCGAAGCCAGTCTCTCAGTTGTATCAGCTTTTTCTGGGCAGGCCATTCCTCGCCAGATTTGTTATTTCTGAATCTGGGAAATAGGGAAATGCTGCTTTGGCTCATCGCGCTAATAGCCAGCCAGGTGTACAACGTTTCCAAAAGCAGCCAGAAAAGAAAGAAGATAACCGCTAGAGCCCAGAAGGGTCTATTTGCCCATTCCATCTTGTCTACAAGAAAAGCGAGACCTACTGAGACACAAAGCCAGCGTGACCAGCGATTCAAAACGCCTACCGTGAGAGAATTGACCTTACTGTTCACAACTCCCAATAATATGGATACGATAACAAGTATCGATACCAAGAACTGGATGTCTGTTGAGACTAGATCGATCACATTCATTCAATCTACAAATACGGTCGCCTCCCAGCGACGACAAAAGATTAAGTCCTGTCTTATTTTTCAGCCAGTTCCGCCAATTATGTATAGCGAACCGGCATAATGACGCATAGGAAACTCTCGAGGGTTTTAAAAACCCCAGGGCTAACCTCGTCTTTTAGTTCGAAGAATATCTCGTCTTTGGTCAGGGCTCTCAACGGATCCATGAGGAAAGCCGGATTGAAGGCGACCTGCAAATCCGGTCCGCTATAGTCAATGGCCAGCGATTCGTGAGATTCGCCAAAATCTGGGCTCGATGCGCTAAGTTCCATCAAGTTATTACTGATCTGGATCTTAACTGAATTCGATTTGTCGGTCGCCACCAGCGCCGCCCGATGGATCGACTGTAGAAAGAGCTCTCGCTCGACCTTTATTCGCTGATGCGTCTCTTTCGGTATAACCTGCTGATAATTCGGGTAATTCCCTTCAACCACCTTTGAAACTAGAAGGATATCGCCCACGAATCCGTCAGCTTCATCCTTAGTATGAATTTGGAAGGATACCCGGCGATCATTGAAAGCGATCTTCAGCGTTTCACCCTTGTCCAAGAGACGGGTCAGCTCAGACACCGTCTTGGCCGGAAGTATAAGACTGCCTGAGAGGCCTTCACCCACTTCCATATCATGGTCGATCTTCGCCAATCGGCGCCCGTCGGTGGCCACCAAGCTCAATTTTCCCGAGCCATCGGCATCCTCAGGCTCTGAGAAAGTGAAATACACTCCATTGAGCATGTAGCGGGTTTCATCCGAAGATTGGGCATAGGAAACGCTCCGCAGCATTCCGGCCAAAGTTGATTGCTCGATCGTGAAGGACCGTTCATCCGCGAATTCAGGCAGAGCAGGGAACTCGTCACGGCTGATTCCCATGATTTTGAAGAGCGAGCCTCCAGAAGCTATTTTCACCTGATTGTTCGGCGAAGCCTCCACACTGACGTCACTGTTAGGCAACTCTTTGACGATCGTGGCTAAACGCTTAACCGGTAGCGTGATAGCCCCCTCGTTTTCCACGCTCGCCTTGATCCGAGCGCAAATCCCCAGATCCAAATTGGTGGTGGTTACGGAAAGCGTTTCTCCCACCGCTTCGATGAGCACGTTACTCAGGATCGGCATCGATGCCTTCGATCCAACTACGTTGAGAACTTGCTGGAGACCATTGCTGAAATGATCGCGGTTAATTTTGAACTTCATTGGGGTGTAATTAGGATGATTTTCTAGTTACTGACAATTCGAATGAATAAGGATCTAATATCTTATTTAAATCACTCCTATTACTATGCTTTGTGAATATCCCTGACAACTTAGTCAAGTGGTTGCTCGTAAATAAGTTATAGGCTGCAAAATCTGTTGGTTTAATTGGGGGAGTCAGGGATTACCCACCAACATGTTAAAAAATTCCTCGAATCTTCGTTCTGTTACGAGGTTTTTCACGAGTTATTAGTGGATTTCTCTTCTGGTTTTGGGGGCCTAGATTGCCGCCTAATCCGCCGAAGCATTAACAGGTGCCGAACGACACCGAAAATCAAGTAGCCGATAAATAGTAGAACCAGGGCGTACTGTCGGTACATGAAGATAATCGCCCCGGATGCCAGGAGTAGAATAAAGGTGCGAAGCCTAACTTTCGTATTCCAATCCACGCTCTTGAAACTTGGGTAGCGAATTGGGCTCACCATCAAGTAGGATATGAAGAGCATCAGAAAAGGTAGCCCGATCGCCCAGCGTTGCATGTCGAGCTGATTGATCACCAGAACCAAGGTGGAGATTATGCCGGCAGCAGCAGGAACGGGTAGCCCTATAAAGTCGCTGTTGGAGCGATCTATATTGGCAGGGTAGATAAGCGGGTGTGTGATTACATTGAAGCGAGCGAGGCGAACGCCTGCGCAAAGGAGGTAGATGAAGCTCAGAAAGCCGCCAATATTTTTGAAGAAAAGACTCTCCTCTGGGCTGAGAATTAGAAAGAGCACCATGAGAGCTGGAGCCAGACCGAATGACACCATATCGACAATGGAGTCGAATTCTTTGCCAAAGAGCGATTCGCGTCCGCCCAGGCGAGCTACTCTTCCATCAAGCGAATCGCAGAGCATAGCTCCCAAAATGAAAATTACAGCTGCCGTGTAGAGTTGGGCGGGATTCTCGATCGGCTCGTCGAGCATTACATTGTATCGTGCCTGGATGCACTTCATGATAGCCATGAAGCCGCAAAAGAGATTTCCCGCGGTGAAGAGATTCGGTAGCAGGTAAATGCGGCTAGCTTGCGAGCTATCTATCCGGTTTTCGGATGATCCCGTCGATTCGTTCGGAGCAGTCAAATTAATCGGATCGGGTCAGTGTTTCCAGGTACTTCCAGAAAGAGGAGTGCTGCTCGACGAGCTGTTCCTCGGAAATCGGGAGCTTCGTTCTGAAAACGAAGTCGGTCAATGTATTCTTATGGAGAATGCAGATCGTGTGCAGGGTGATGCCATCCCGCTCGAAATACATGCGGTACTCTCCTGAACGCAGGCGATAGATCGTTTTCTTGCCTCTGGAAAACCTGCCCAGCGGCTCCTTGGGGACCGCTAACTGCGATTCCGTCAGTTGACTCAACGGGCCGATCACCTCGAGTTGCTCGAGCGTATCGATCTTTTTGAGCTCAGCCAGGCTTTGGTCGCTGAACGTTACTTGAAACATTTTTCTAGCTGCGTTCCTTAGTGGTTCTATTTCTAAAAGCGACCATCTTGCTCCTCTGTTCGATGGAGGCAATAGTGTACTGAGGGAAGTTTGCTATAGAGAGGATGTATCAGATTGGTATCCCTTGCTGGTCGTAGGAGCGGGTTTATCCCCCGATAATTACCCATTATACGCCTATCATGATCGCGGGATAAACCCGCTCCTACGTTTGACGAAAATACCCCCTACAAAGGCTTACTAAGCCTACCTTTGTAACTTCGGGCGAGTTCGATATTCGCCTCCATAGCTCCCTCGGTATTCTGGCTGCGCAGCAATGGGGTTTCAGCGCCTCGATTCAATAGCGTCTCCAGCACTTCCATTTGCAGAAGATTTATTAGTAGGGCCCCTGCCATTGTCGATGTGGGACCAGCGGATTGCGCTTTCCCGGGCAGATCCACAATGGCGTCTCCCATAACGCCGCAATTGTCCAGCGTGTAGTCGGCGACTTCATACAGTTTCTTTCCAGATGGATGCGTAGTCTTAACCTTCCGAGTCATTTCCATGGAAGTGATTGCGACGACGCTGAGGCCCTTGCCCTTGGCGTATTTGGCGATTTCAATTGGCGAGCAGTTTTTGCCGGAGTTGGAGATGACGATAATGAACTCTCCCGCTTTGAGGTGATGATTCCGATCGTACCTTTCCGCTAGGGCCCGACCGTATCCGTGCAAGTTCTCCACGAATCCTCCGGTTGTATCCACAATGGTGCTAACGCATACTAGCCCACCTGCTCGCCCAACCATTTCCCGACCGATGATCTCCGAATGTCCGCTTCCAAAGGTATGGATCACGCCGCCGGATTCAACGGAGTCCGCGATAAGAGGCGCGATCGTTTCAATCGTTGATTGATTCTGCAGGAAAACGCGGTCTAGCAAACTAAGGCTAGTCTTGAGGTAGCTTTTTTTAAGCATGGAATATTTGTTACGATATTGTAAGGGGTTTTAAAGCAGCTAGTTTAAAGGATTAATAAATTGCTCGGGACTGAATGATTTGCAATAAGCCAGTTGTAATTCGCCTTAAATCTTGGACCAGATTCCCGGGCCCACTTTGAAGCGATAGCCAAAAAAGAACCACTATGGCCTAAGTCGCCACTTCTAATCAGCTCGATCGGCTCAGACAGTTCACAACGGTAGTCGCCGATTCGGGCGACTTTCAAGCAATGAAGGAATTCGCTTCCCAAGATGCGACCACGAATCCAACATTGATCCTAAAGGCTGTTGAGAAGGAGGAGTATGCCTCATTAGCAGACGAAGCTGTAGCCGCTTGCCGAGGTCAGGGATTGGCCGGACAAGTGCTGGTCGATGCATCGCCAACGAGTTGCTTGTTAGTTTCGGCATGGAAATTATGAAAATCGTGCCCGGTCGCGTTTCTACGGAAGTGGACGCTCGCTTGTCGTACGATACTAAGGGAACGATCGACAAAGCTCGGGAAATCATAGAACTTTAACTATCCAAAGGAATAGATTCGGATCGAATCCTCATAAAGATCGCTTCCACTTGGGAAGGAATTAATGCGGCTAAGACTCTGGGAACGGAAGGTATCCATTGTAATCTCACTTTATTGTTCTCGCTAGTCCAGGCATTGCATTGCGCTAAATCGGGTGCCACGCTTATTTCTCCTTTCGTAGGACGCATTCTGGATTGGAACAAAGCCAAGACAGGTCGCGACCATGCCGCTCACGAAGATCCCGGAGTGCAATCCGTGTAAAAGATATACAATTACTACAAGAAATTTGGATACAAGACCGAAGTTATTGGAGCTAGCTTCAGGAACAAAGGAGAAATTATCGAGCTTGCCAGGTGCGATCTGCTCATCATATCCCAAGGTCTGCTGGGAGAGCTGCAAAAAAGATCGGATCCAGTCGATCGGAAATTGAGCCAAGAAGAGGCTTCAAAAAAGGAAATTGAACGCATCAAAATCACTGAAAAAACGTTTCGTTGGTTGTTTAATGAAGATGCTATGGCGACGGAAAAACCGGCGAAGGAATCCGCAATTTCGCCTCTGATATCCGAAAACTGGAGACAATGATTCAATCAAAGCTGTCCTAGCATGAGTCGTAGGGAGGATCGGCTCTATCCTCCCTGCCTTTTAATTCCGATCCGCCTGCACTTGACTACGTGCAGGGGCGACACTCACGACGGCCTCCATCCACTCTCAAATCAAAGACTCATTCTTCACCCACGTCAGAGCTCCATCCACGTTGTCAAACTCCCCTTTCAATTGAGCATCATAGGCCTTTGAAAGAATCGATTTGAACTGCGGTCCCGGATCGAGACCCTTTTCGATTAAGTGCCTACCCTGCAGGATCGGTTTTGGAGCCTCGTCCTCTACAGCCAGTTCGCGAATCCTCTTGTTGAAATAGACGAGACGCTTTTCTTGTTTTTCCGAGAGAAGCGGAGGTCGACCATTGTGATCCGCCCACATGACGTAGTAGAGTTCGTTTGTCTTCGCAGGCTGGATACGTTTTGATAGTCTTTTAAGGCTTGCATCGGATGCTTGGGAATCTACGAAAGAGCTGAGGAAGTGGTGATTCACAACTAAAGCTCGAATCTTCTCTTTCAGCGCGTTGGGAGCTCCAATCCGCGTCATCAGAGACTCCGAGAGCCAACCGCTTTCGTGATCATGACCAGGGCTTGTCCAGCGTAGAGCACCTTTGAATTCGACGTATCGCGTGCGGCGCGCTTTTCCAAGATCGTGGCATAGGGTTGCTAACATAAGCGTGGTTTTCGTTTCGGAGTCGAAGCTTGACCAATCTGAATGAGCGGCGAGGGCATCGATACAATGTAGTGTATGTGCAAATACATCGCCTTCCGGATGCCATTCAGGTTCTTGCGGTAGTCGGAGTAGGGCGTTGATTTCAGGAAAGAAGGAGATCCAACCGCTCGCTTTAAGCGCAATCAGTCCTTTAGATGGAATGGTCGATTGGCACGCCCACTTTTGCCATTCGCCCCAAATGCGTTCAGTAGCCACATAGGCGAACTCCCGCTTCATTTCCTGGCAAAGTTCGGCTGTCTCTGGGTTCAGAGAAAGCCCGAAGCGCCCGGCGAATTGCATTGCTCGCAAAGCCCGTAAGGGATCTTCCGAAAAGGCGTTGCTAACATGCCTGATTTCCTTGGCCTTCAGATCATCTAACCCTCCGAAATAATCGATGATCGTCTTCTCATAGGGATCGTATCGTAGAGCATTGATCGTAAAATCACGGCGCGTGAGAGCTGATTTGAGATCGAGATTGGGATCGGTCTTTATGTCGAAACCTCGGTGCCCTTGTCCCGATTTTGTTTCTGTTCGCGGAACCGAAAAGTCGTACTCGGCTCCTTTGGACCAAAGCTTAACCACCGCAAACGACCTTCCGACGAGATCTGTTTTGCCGACCGTCGAGAGGATAGCGGCAATTTCATCGAGCTCCAAACCGAATACCTCTACGTCGAAATCAATGGGCGAAATCCCTTCGAGAGCATCTCGCACACAACCCCCCACGAGAAAGCAGCTCCCCCCGCTTTCCTTGAGAAGGGCAAACGCCTCATCGAGGGACTCCGGAATCGGAAGATCGAAATCGATACGTTTGAATGTATTTGGCATGAGGCGACTAAGAGAATGGGATTAATTTCGCCCAGAAGGCGACTATCCAGCCAGCGATCAGGCACAACCCGCCAAATGGCGTAATGGGACCGAGTACACCCCAGCTAGTCAGCGCCAATCCATAAAGGGATCCGGAAAATAGGATCACTCCAGCAATCCAAAGGTTCATGGTCAGGCTTAAACCTTTAGAAGGCTTTCCGCCTGCCATTGAGGCGAGAAAGTAGATGCAAACTGCATGAATCAAATGATAGAATACAGCAGTTCGCCAGACTTCCATCATTCCAGCTGCTTTTAGACGGTTCTCGAGCCCGTGAGCGCCAAAGGCCCCAAGGCCGATTGCGATCGCGGCCAGGGCGGCGCCAATACGCTGATGAATGGTGATGATGGCTGCTGTATAGGGTTCCATTGGACGTTTTTGGGTTTTTGCGAAGATCTATACTGGTTAAAACACGAATTCAGCAACTCAGGAAGATTGCTCTGGTCACGAAATTGCGTACAACGAAGTTCATTGCCACATGAAAGCCTTCCGCCGTCTGTTACTGCCCGCTCTGCTCACCGTCTCTACCGCGATAAGCTGTGCCGAGGAGTACACCATAAATGTGGATCTCACTTTCGATACAAAGTACGTTTTCCGAGGAACGCAGCTAGCGGATGATGTCTTTCATCCATCCGTCGAATTAGCCCAGGGCGATTTTTATGCTGGGATCTGGGCAGCTCAGCCAATCGAAAATCGGGGGGCTCCGGAAGAGTGGACGGACGAAGTCGATTTTTACGTCGGCCAAGGCTGGGCTCTTGGGGAAAAGACCAGTCTGGATATTGGGGCAGCTCACTACTATTTTCCTACAGGAAAAGACTCGACCGAACCATTTATCGGAGTGACGCGTGAGATTCGCAGTGCGGCCGCTTCCCTTTACCTTTACCGGGACCTCGATTCGGATGTGACAACCTCCGAAGGCTCGGCCCGCTACAGCTTGCCTCTCAGCGGGAAGACTTCGCTCGATTTAGGAGCCCACTTCGGATTGATAGATGGCGACAAATTCGGAAAGTACCTTTATTACGGGGCGGACGTCGTGGTCCCGATTAAGCTAAAAGAAAACGCGATTTTCTCCTTCGGAGTCCATTACGACGATAGCGATGAGGGCTCGCCCACGCCCGGTAGCCACTTCCACGGATCCACTTCCATAACGATTGGTTTCTAGTAATCGCCCCCCTACCTCGCTACTGAAATAGCCCGGGTAACTATGGTAGCGGCCGATCTCCGAGCGGGCACAAATGGTAACATAGGCTTCCAGCCTGTGGTCTGAATACCTCGATACAGGCAAGATGCCTCTTCTAACTTGGAAAGTGGGCACTCGGAGATCGCCCGCTACCAAACTCACAGAAGAAGCGAACCCACCTTCAGCCGACACCCAAAAAAACTCTCAAAATCGTTGACATGCCTTCATGAGAGCATAGGAGTTTCCCTCTTTTTCTCGAAATCCGATGAAAACGTATCTTGCCAAAAAAGAAACCGTAAAACGCGACTGGGTCATCGTCGACGCGAAGGATCAGGTTCTCGGTCGATTAGCGGTCAAGATAGCCAATCTGCTAAGAGGTCGGGATAAGCCGACCTATACGCCTCACGTGGACACGGGCAATTTCGTAGTCGTCATTAATGCCGACAGGATCGTCCTCACCGGTAAGAAAGAGGAGCAAAAGCAGTATATGTTCTACAGTGGCTACGTGGGCGGCGAAAAACACCTAAGCGTTTCTCAGATGCAAGCCCGCCAGCCGGATTTCGTAGTCAAGCACGCGGTTAAGGGGATGCTCCCGAAGAATCGTCTTGCCCGGAAGATGCTCACCAAGCTCAAAGTTTACGCAGGGGAAGAGCATCCTCACCAAGCTCAGGAGCCAAAGGCAGTATCCCTTTAATTTACTCAAGCCCTCTAGAAAATGGCAGAAACTAATAGCTTTTACCTTGGAACCGGACGTCGCAAGACCGCGGTCGCTCGCGTTCGTTTGATCGAAGGCAGCGGCAAGGTCAGCATCAATAACAAATCAGCTGACGAATTCTTTTCCCACGAGAACTTCTCGCGGTCCGCGCTTCTCCCATTCGCTACTATCGAAGCGAAAGACAAGTTCGACATGGAAGCGAAGGTCCATGGCGGCGGTGACAGCGGTCAGGCTGGTGCATTGGCGCTCGGTATCGCAAGAGCGTTGCTAAAGTTCGACGGCGAACTGCGAACGCCCTTGAAGCAAGCGGGACATCTCACTCGAGATCCCCGAATGAAGGAGCGTAAAAAGTCGGGACAACCAGGAGCGCGTAAAAAATTCCAATTCTCCAAGCGTTAAGCTACTTTCAGAAAGAATTTTTTCCAAAAGGCCCTCTCTGGTTTATCAACCTTGGAGGGTCTTTTTATTTTCAACTAACCTCAGAATCAAATGAACACAGCAATCGTAGGGGCATCAGGATACGGCGGGGAAGTCCTAGTCAAACTTCTAGCGGCTCATCCGAAAGCGAATCTCGTGGCCATCACCTCGAGAAGCGAAGCGGGTAAGCCGGTCAGTCAAGTCATGCCTCAGCTCCGAGGATCGCTAGACGTATTGGTGTTCGAGAAATCCGATCCTGAAGCGATCGCTGCTAGGGATGACATCGAATGCGTCTTTCTTGCCGTGCCCCACGGTGTGGCCGCGGAGTATGCGGGGCCAATTGCCCGCTCGGGTAAGCAGGTTATTGATTGTAGCGCGGATTTTCGGATATCCGACCCGGCGATCTATGAAGAGTACTATGGCCAACCACATCCAGATACGGACGTTTTAAGCCAGGCTGTGTACGTCCTCCCGGAAATCGCCAAAGATGGATGGACGGACGCATCCGTTTTCGCCTGCCCAGGATGCTATCCAACGAGCATTTTGGTGCCGTTGTTCCCACTCATTATGGCAAAGATCATAGGAACTTCGGGGATCGTGGCTAATTCATTTAGCGGAGTGAGTGGAGCGGGTAAGCAATCGAATGCGGCTTTCGCTTATTGCGAAGTTAATGAGAGCGCCAAGGCCTATGGGATTCCCAAGCATCGGCATCTTTCGGAAATCGAGGAGCAGCTTGGGCGAGCGGGCCAGGGTGAGGTCGTTCTCCAGTTCAATCCGCACCTGGCCCCAATGAATCGCGGTATTATAACCACGATTACGGTACCATCATCGGGAGCGTCGATTGATGATCTCTATAGCGCCTGGGAAAATTGGTATGGTAAACGTCCATTTGTGCATATCCTACCAGCGGATACGCGGCCCGAATCCAAATATACGATCGATACCAATCGAATCGATATCTCGGCTATCAAAGATGAGCGGACCGGGAATTTCGTTATCACCTCCGCTGAAGACAATTTGATGAAGGGCTTGGCCGGTCAAGCGGTTCAAATCATGAATCTCTGGCGAGGATGGGACGAGACTGAGGGGTTGACCCATGGATAAGACTATAGAATTCAAAGCGGATACTGGAGGGATTACGGAACCCAAAGGGTTTTGTGCCGCGGCTACCCATTCTGATATCAGAGGTAAGCAAGATGGGCGACTCGATACAGGGATTATCTATTCCGAAACGCCTTGCTCCGCCGCTGGCGTCTTCACTAAGAACGCTGTCAAGGCAGCTCCAGTTTTAGACTGCCAGAGAATTTTGGATACTGGTAGCGACATCCACGGAGTTATCGTTAATAGTGGAAATGCCAATGCTTGCACGGGAAAGCAGGGAATGGCGGATTCTCGCGAAATGCTTAGATTCGCCGAATCGTCTACTGGCTGTCCGGAGAGCTCTTTCCTAGTATGCTCGACGGGTAGAATAGGGGATTTGCTTCCAATGGATCGGCTAATGCCCGGGATCGAAGAAGTTGGCGAAGCGGCTAGGCTCGGCGCGAATGAAGGAACCGAATTCGCGTCCAGCATCCTGACTTCCGATACGAGAACGAAAACCGCGACTGCGACCTTTGTGGTAGATGGAAAAACAGTAACCATTGGTGGGGCTGCCAAGGGCGCGGGAATGATCCAACCGGATATGGCTACCATGCTGGCCTTTTTAACGACGGACATTCAGGCCAGCTCCGAGTCGCTCAAATCGGTGCTGACATCCGTTATAGATCGCACGTTCAACGCCATTACGGTGGATGGAGACATGAGCACAAACGACACGGTGCTCTTGTTGGCCAACGGACAGTCCGGGGTAAAGCTCAATGGCGGAAGTGAAGCCCTATTCGAGCAAGCGCTTTTCGAGGTTTGCGATTGTCTAGCAGAAAAGATCGTAGCCGATGGCGAGCGGATCACGAAAGTTGTGGAGATTCTCATATCGGGGGCGGCAAATGATCGGGAAGCGGAGAATGTGAGTCGGGCGATCGGTAACTCCCTGTTGGTTAAAACCTCCTGGTTTGGAAGCGACCCCAATTGGGGGCGGTTGATGGATGCATTGGGGTATGCCGAAGCCAAGATTGATCAACATGTGATTGATATCAGCTATGATGATACATCTGCATTGATCGGAGGTGATCCTGCTCCTGAAAACAAGCCTCTCTGGAAGGAAATCGTATCAAGATCTCGGTTCTCGATCAAAATCAATCTCCATCAAGGCGATGGGCAATTCCGGTTAAGATCAACGGATCTGACGGAAGGATATGTAGACTTTAATAAGAGCGAATGAAATTGGATTGCTGATGGATTCGGATCACATGCAGGATATCATTTCCAAGGCTGCCGTATTGGTAGAAGCTCTACCTTATGTCCAAGAGTTTAGAGGCGCGGTATTTGTAGTGAAATACGGCGGCAGCTTTATGGACGATCCGGATCCCAAAATAAGATCCCGAGTGGCTGGCGATATAGCTTTTTTATCCGCAGTCGGCATCCATGCGGTCGTGGTGCATGGTGGAGGCAAAGCTATCAGCCGGGCCCTGACCGAGAAGGGCATCGAGGCGAAGTTCATCAACGGATTACGCTATACGGATGCGGATACGGTTAAGGTTGTCGACGAGGTGTTGAGCAGACAGGTCAATGGCGAGGTTTGCGAGATGTTGCAAATCAGGAACGATCGTCCGCTGGGCATTCCCGGTATTACGGTTTTTGAGGGAGAGAAGTACTCGGTAGATAGTCATGGAAATACCGTCGATCTTGGATTTGTCGGCAACATCGTATCAGTCAATAAGAGGTCCATTGAGAAGGCGATTGCCGAAGACTACACACCCGTAATTTCTCCGGTAGCCAAAGGTAAAGATGGGGCGCTCTACAATGTGAATGCCGATGTCGCCGCCGCTTGCGTAGCGGCGGCATTAAGAGCCCGGCGACTGGTATACCTAAGCGATGTTCCGGGCTTGCTGAGCGATCCTACTAACATGGATTCTCTGATATCAACGCTCAAGATTGCTGATGTGGATACGCTCAAGGCAAACGGCACTATCAGTGCTGGCATGCTACCAAAGATCGATAGTTCGATGAAAGCTCTGGATGCGGGTGTGCACAGGGTCCACTTCATCGATGGGAGATTGCCCCACAGCTTGTTGCTAGAGATCTTCACCGACAAGGGAATCGGTACTGAGATTGTCCACTGATAGAGGGAGAGAAGGCTTTATCCAAAAATTGTTTATATATCATGAACGCGAATACGAATACCGAGCAGCTCTACAAAGACAATATACTCGGCAATTACGGATTGCCGCCTATCACTTTTGTTCGTGGCCGTGGTTTGCGTCTTTGGGATGACTTAGGAAAAGAGTATCTAGATTTCTGTTCGGGCATAGCTGTTACCTGTTTGGGGCATTGCCATCCGAAACTGGTCGCCGCTATCCAGGAGCAAGCAAACGATCTTATATGCGTCAGCAATCTCTATCGTAACGAAGTTCAAGCTCGGTTGGCCGCCAAGTTAAATGCGAAGGCAGGTTGTAATGGAAAAGTGTTCTTCTGCAATAGTGGGGCTGAAGCTAACGAAGCTCTGATCAAACTAGCGCGACTCTATGGTTGTCGAAAGTCTGGTCAGGATGGAAAGCAGTATAAAATAGTTTGCGCCAAGAATGCCTTTCATGGCCGGACATTCGGGGGCATGAGCGCAACGCCCAAGGAGAATGTGCGCCAGGGGTTCGCCCCGCTGGTTGATGGATTCGCCTTTGCTGAGCTAAACGACATCGATAGCTTTGCTTCCGCTATAGACGGAAATACTGCTGCTGTATTTATCGAGACCATACAGGGAGAAGGGGGAATTTATCCGGCCGAGAAACAGTTTTTGAAAGATTTGCGCAACCTTTGTTCGGAAAGAGAAGTCTTGCTCATGATCGATGAAGTCCAATGCGGGGTTGGCCGGACTGGACGCTTCTTCGCTTTCGAGCATGCGGGAATAGAGGCAGACGCCATTGGCATGGCCAAGGGTTTGGGAGGTGGAGTTCCCATCGGTGGAGTTTGGGTGAGCGACCAATACGCAGAGCTCTTCAAGCCTGGAAGCCACGGCACTACATTTGGAGGAACCCCCTTGATTTCCGCTGCCGCTTTGACGGTTATAGAGACGATCGAAGATGACGGTCTTCTGGAGAATGTCACAGATAAGGGCGCCTATGTCATGCAGCGATTGGCTGAATTGAAATCGAAGTATCCGCATTACATTTCGGATGTAAGAGGTCTCGGTTTCATGATTGGCATTCAAATCGCTGAATCCCCAGCCGAAGTGGTCACTCAACTAAGAGACGATGGTCTCATTGTACCACCGGCTGGATCCAACGTAGTCCGATTCCTGCCGGCTCTGACCGCGACTAAAGACGATTTCGATGAAGCTCTCAGAATATTCGAGAGCGTGGTTGAAAACCGGTCGGCAACGCTGCCTGAAACTCAGAGCGCGTAATTAAACACACTAGCTTTAGATAACTAAATATAATGGCTCACTTTTTGAAAGAAACCGATTTTGCTCCGCACCAAGCGAGCGAAGTATTCGCTTTGGCTCGGAGCTTTAAGCAAGGCCGCGGCCGCCACACGCCTCCTTCATTGAAAGGGCAGACTTGGGCGATGATCTTTTCCAAGTCTAGTACGCGTACCCGCGTTTCCTTTGACGTTGGAATCCACGAGCTGGGCGGGCATCCGATATTCCTGAACAAAAATGATATCCAATTGGGGCGGGGCGAATCGATTTATGACACCGCTAATGTTTTATCGCGTTTTGTGCACGGTTTGATCGTGCGCACATACGAACATAGCGAATTGGAAGAGCTGGCCCAAAAGGGGACAATGCCCGTTGTCAATGCTCTGACTGATCTCCTGCATCCATGCCAGACTTTTACCGATGCGTTCTCCATGGCCGAGAAATGGTCGAATGGGGGCGACTTGATGGAGTCGCTAAAGGGCAAGAAAATCGCCTACTTCGGAGATACAGCTAACAACATCGCCAATTCCTGGATATTGGGAGCCGCCTTGTTTCAAATGGAACTCGTTCTGGCGGGACCACCGAACTACGCCCCGGGTGACGAAATCCAGGATTTGCTCCAAAAATCGGGACATGCTCCAAGCTACCAATTTACCAGCGATCCAGAAGAGGCAGCTCGC
>Ga0066378_10000172_pt1 | contig 28279 bp, 16 predicted proteins | sample Knorr_S23_td_DCM_FD_70947 | JGI IMG/M metagenome (GOLD analysis project Ga0066378, IMG submission 70947) | Marine microbial communities from Southern Atlantic Ocean transect - Knorr_S23_td_DCM_ad_71m_LV_A | ecosystem: Environmental > Aquatic > Marine > Oceanic | place: Southern Atlantic ocean...
CTCCATGACGCTCAAATTTATAGGGTGTCCCCATTAGCTTGGGCTGAGCTTCTTTAATTTGCGCAAAGTCGACACGGTCTAAATACGATTGGGGTAAGGCCTCTCCATCGCGTTGGTTGAGTATTGGCTTCGGATCAAAGAGATCGAATTGACTCGGGGCGCCAATCTGGCACATGAAGATTACATTCTTTGCCGTCGGAGCATGATGTGTTTGACGATCTGTCGTTCCTTCGGCGCATTGTCCTTCGGATGCCAACATGGTCGGCAGGGCTAGAGAGGCAACGCCTAAGGCGTTCTGTCGGAAAAAGTATCGTCGGTTATTCATCATTCCCGCATTATAAACTCATCAAGATTCATCATGGTTCGACAGACAGCGACCCAAGCAGCGTGTTCAGGATGTGTGATCAAATTCTCAGTTGTAACCGGATATTTACCAATAGCCAGTTGAGCTAATGCAGTATCCTTTGAAAACAACTCCGTCTGATGTCTCAATAAACCCTCTATAACGGACACTTCCTGTTCCTTAGGTTGCCGATTCAACGTGAAGTGAAAGAGTGCTTCAATTCGTTGTTGTGGGGTCGGTGCAGATTCAACAATCCGTCTGGCTAACGCCTGAGCCGACTCCACAAAGACCGGATCATTCAATAGTGCAAGCGATTGCACAGCAATGTTTGATCGATTCCTTCTCGTACAGGCGGTTGTCATCTCAGGCCCATCAAATAAAGTCATCATCGGATGAGGTGTTAAACGCCAAATATAGGTGTACATTCCACGGCGATACCGATTGGCTCCGGTACTTTCGACCCACGTTGCTGGTGTCGCCCGAAAGTCGAGGATGCCATCTGGTTGAGCAGGAAATACGCTAGGGCCTCCAATCTGTCTTTCCAGTAACCCCGCCACGCTCAAAGCATTATCTCTCAAAGTTTCAACTTCCAATCGCAATCGCCTCTGACTTAGGAATAATCCCTCTTTGTCCGCTTGCAGATACTGATAATGAGATGACTGCTGATAGGTAGCAGACAATACGATTTCACGGATAAGCTGTTTAAAGCTGTCTTCTTCCTGAAGAGTGCTGGCAAGATAATCAAGAAGTGCGAAGTGAGAGGGTCTGGCTGTTTGGACTCCAAAGTCGTTTTCAGACTCGACAATAGCGTTGCCCATCAGCCGCATCCAAATCCGATTGACCGTCACTCGGGCAAAAAGAGGATTTTCATCACTCACAATCCATCGTCCCAAATCCAAGCGAGTAGGTCTTTCATGGGTTTGGCTATCCCATTCGAGAAGTGGCAAAAATGCCGGGCCGGCGGTAACTACCTTTTCCCCTGGCTGTCGGTGATCGCCTCGAACAAATAGATGAGTAGCACGGTTATCCTGTGCAAAAACGAGCGAAGTATCCGCCTCCGGCATGCTCTTTTGTAAATCACCTTGCTTCGACACGAGTTGCTTTCGGTCCTCATTTTGTCCTTGAAAAAACGCTTCGAGCTGAGCGATTTCGGGTTCGCCTCGTTGATCCGCAGGTATTTGCAGTAGCTTCACCACTCCCTCGGCAACCCCACTCAAATCTTGAACCTGCTGTTCCACCAACCGATTTAGCTCGTCTTTAATCTGCTGATCTATGGCAGTGATTTGTTGATTGATCTCGGTGATTTGGTCATTCAGTTTTTGACGCTGTTCTTTCAATTCTTCTGAGCTCAGATCCAAGGGATATGCACTGGCCCCGTTAAAGAAGGCGTAAAGTTGATAATATTCCTTTTGAGTTACCGGATCCGTTTTATGATCATGGCACTGAGCGCAACCTAAGGTTAAGCCCAGAAACACTGAACCGGTTACATTCACTCGATCCAATACTGCCTCATGACGAACACCTGGATCAAGCATGGCATTGCAATGAAATCCTGTGGCCACTCGACTTTCGTCTGTTGCCTGTGGTAGTAAATCTCCACCAAACTGTTCAATGACAAATTCGGACACCGGCTGATCCTGATTCAAAGCATCAATCACCCAATCGCGATAATGCCAGATTTTACGAGGACGATCGGCTTCGTAACCGGAACTATCGGCGTAACGGGCCAAGTCCAACCAGTGACGTCCCCATCGTTCTCCGAAACGAGGGTCACTCAGGAGTCTCTCGACTAGTTGCTCATAGGCATTACTTCCGTCAGCGGATTCAAATGCCGATACCTCTTCCATAGTGGGAGGTACTCCGAGCAAATCAAACGTAAGCCGGCGAATTAGAGTCCGTCTTGAAGCTGCCGGTGCTGGCATCACACCTTCCCGTTCAGCCATCGACAATACAAATCGGTCGATAGCATTCCGAGCCCAATCGGGATTTTGCACATTCGGTAATGCAGGCCGCGAGATCTTTATAAATGCCCAGTGATCCGTCTGGTCGACATCGCGTAACCCCGGAGCCCCTAGATCAATCCATGATCGTAGCATCTTAATTTCCTGAGCTGATAACCTAGCGGCATCCAGCGGCATTCGAATCGAAGCATCCGAAGCCTGAATTCGATGAAGGATAAGAGAGTCCTCAGCGTTGGAGGCAATCAACGCAGGACCACTATCACCGCCTTGCAAAACGGAAGCTTTTAGATCAAGCCTGAGGCTACCTTCAGCACGTTGCTGGTTATGGCAACGAAAGCACTTGGCTTGCATAATTGGCAGTACGTCCTTATCGAACGATACGTCTACGGCATACCCTGCTTGCGTGATACACAGAAACGCACTCAGTAACAATGCAAAGCGAATTATCGCACCTCGAAGACTATGCAAGTGCAGCCTGCACGACATTCCCCGCCACATCAGTTAAGCGGAAGTCGCGTCCCTTAAATTTGTACGTCAACTGTTCATGATCAATACCCAGCAGATGAAGCATGGTTGCATGTAAGTCGTGGATTTCAACCTGATCCGTTGCGACGTTGTAACCAAAGTCATCCGTTTCACCGATCGAGACACCACCCTGAATACCACCACCGGCTAACCACAAACTAAAACAGTTTGGATGATGATCCCGTCCATAGGTTTTTCCCCGGTCCTGCCCATAGCTTGTACGACCAAATTCACCGCCCCAGATCACCAGCGTGTCTTCGAGTAACCCTCGCTGTTTGAGATCTTTAACCAAAGCGGCGCAGGGCTTATCCACCTGCTTAATCTTGTTCTTAATATTGGAAGTCACGTCGGAGTGATGATCCCAACCTCGATCATAAAGTTGAATGAATCGTACTCCCGCTTCCGCTAAGCGACGGGCCAGCAGGCAATTATTTGCAAATCCGGAACCACCGGGATTGGCGCCATATGCCTCCAGTGTCTCCTTCGATTCGCGACTGATATCCATCAACTCTGGTACAGACGATTGCATGCGATAGGCCAGTTCGTAGGCATTAATCCGGGCTTCAATTTCCGGATCGCCAATTTGCTTTTGTTTGAGTTGATTAAGTGAGTTAATTCCACCAACCAGATTCTTACGATTAGTGTCATCAATTCCTTCCGGATTGGACAAATAGAGAACCGGGTCGCCTTTCGATTGAAACTGAACTCCCTGATGGCGACTTGGAAGGAATCCGTTATGCCAATAGCGGGATGGAACCGGCTGTCCTCCGTTAGACAACAATACCACAAATTCCGGCAGATCCTTATTCTCGCTACCGAGTCCGTAACTCAACCAGGAACCGAGACAAGGTCGACCTGACAACGGACTACCTGTCTGTAAAAACGTCACCGCCGGGTCATGATTAATCGGAGTGGAATGAATACTCTTGATAAGGCACATCTCATCCGCAATAGTCGAAATCTCCTTGAACTCAGCATTCATCTCGATTCCACTCTCGCCATATTTACCCCAATCCTGTTGAGTCGCAGCAACAAGCAACTTGGCCTGTTCCCTTGTCATCGTCGTTAGTCGTTGTTTTCCAATGACCGACTGAGGTAAGGGCTCGCCATGATGCTTCTGCATTTGGGGCTTGTTGTCAAAAGTGTCCAAATGAGAAGGCCCACCGGACATGTGTAAATAAATGACACGCTTGGCTTTGGCTGGAAAGTGCAAGCCCGTTCCCGGCTTAGTCTGACGTCCTCTGGCCAGTAAGTCCGAGTCCTGGGCAATCGATGCTGTAGCTAAAGCGCCGAGTCCCATGGAAGTCCGGTTGAGAAAATTTCTTCGAGTCTGAGCATCCATCGTCATTACTCCCTGCTTACCGTTTCATCGAGATTAAGAATAATGCTGGCGATCGCAGTCCAGGCAGCATATTCAGACTGCTGCAGTCCTGTGGCCTGTGGTGACTCTCCAACTGCAACGAGCTTCATCGCGGCCTCAGTATCTTCCTGATAAATCTTCAACTGCTGCTCGAATAACTGCTGAAGTACGGCAGACTCTTCTTCTGTCGGGGGCCGAGTCACGGCAGTACGGAATGCAAAGTCAAATCGTTCCTGTAATGACTTGCCACCTTCGGCAATGATTTTCGCAGCAAACACACGAGCCGCCTCGACATAAGTTGGGTCATTCATTAGTACCAATGCCTGAAGCGGTGTATTGGTACGCGGGCGATTTACAGTACAGAATTCACGACTAGGAGCATCAAAAATCTGAAAGGCCGGATAGACGGTCGTGCGACGCCAGTAGGTGTAGACTCCACGCCGGTATAAATCTTCGCCACGACTTTGATCCCAGCCCCGACCAATTTTATCTGAGTAATAATCACCTGGTTGATATGGCCTAACACTTGGGCCACCTAACTTCCGAGTTAGTAATCCACTAATGGCGAGTGCATTGTCTCGAATTTCTTCTGCTGACAATCGGAATCTGGGAGCACGCGACAACAAACGATTATCAGGGTCGAGTTGATCATAGATTCCCGTGTATTGAGAAACTTGTTGATAGGTCGCTGATGAGAGAATCAGCTGCTGAACATGCTTTACATCCCAGCCAGACTCGACAAATTCCACTGCAAGCCAATCCAGTAATTCCGGATGACTTGGTCTCTCTCCCTGAGTCCCCAAGTCTCCTAAGGTTTTCACAAGACCTGTACCAAACAATTGTTTCCATAAACGGTTAACCACCACACGGGCAACCAATGGATGATTGGGATCCGTTAACCAGTGCGCCAGCCCCAATCGATTTCGGGGCTGTGCATCCGGCATCCGTGGAAAGATCGAAGGAACATCCGGTTGGACCTGTTCTCCAGGCGCCTGAAAATCTCCTCGCATCAGTATAAATGCCGGATTCGGCTCAGATTTCTGCACCATGACCATCGTCGTTGGTGCGGCAGATTTGAGTGCACTTGCCTTGCCCTGTGTTGCAGCAATTTCACTTTTTATTTTTCTAATCTCCGGATTGGTTTCCAAATATTCTCTCTCGATGAAGTAATCAAACACCGTTTGTGACTCGGCTTCCGACCACTGATCCTGAGCTTTCTTACCGATAGCAACAAGCTCCTCGGGATAAGCGGTGACATTGGATTTAATATTATATTTCCCGGATAAGTACCGAGTAACTCTCGAGCGTTCGGTCTCGGAAAGGACTCGATTGAAAATCATGACTTCTGCAAAGGCTCCGTACGTTTTTTCGTTCCCTGCATTGTTTGCGCCGATCGTGATCGGGTTTGGGTTCAGATCATGAATCGAAACGATCCCTGGAGTGCCCTCTCCACCGGATTCCCCGTTCATATAGATGCTGACCTTCTTATTGGTATCCTGAGTAATCATTCCAATGTGAGCTTCGTTAATTACGATGGGCTTCTTGCCGACAACATCAGCCCCGTATCCATTAAAACTCAACATATTTGAGCCAGCGACTTTCCACATGGAACGTCGTTTCCCCTGTGATTCGGTGCCCCACATGACAGACATCTGGTTTGCCACAAGGTTGTGATAAGAGATCACGCTTACAATCGTATAAGCATCATGAAGGTTTTCTCCCCCCTCGGTTGTACGTAGAAAATCTGATGTACCATTGAGACGTACAGCAGGCTTCCCATTGAGTCCGTCAACGACAAACGTCGGACTACCAGTCGCTGTTGCTTCGCGTTCATGGCCGGATCGATCTTTCCAAACGGTTACCGCTTCTGCCGGCGCGAATTCCTGCTCTGCATCGGGCACTCCATCCCCATTGATGTCGTCCGCTGCGAGCCAGAGCTGTAGATCTTCAGAATAGGTATCCGCGGTGGTCTCCGCATTCTGGAATTTTTTCAACCAAACAGCATAGGCCTGCTGAACCGTTGTCTGGTCTGCCTTCAGTGAATTTGACAACCGAGCAAGTTCACTCTCGAGCTCTTTCGTCTGACTGGTTAAATCAGAAAGTTCTTTCTTGTACTGTTCTGTTTCTACTTTTAGCAGCGGAGGGAGTGGCTTGTTGTGGTAGCCTGATGCCCCCCCTGCTCCGATCTCATCCTGAACACTGTTAAAAAATGCGTATAGCTGATAATACTCGCGTTGGCTAATCGGGTCGTATTTGTGATCGTGACACTGTGCACAACCAACGGTCAATCCGAGAAACACCTGACCGGTTGTATTGGCTCGATCCACAGCATAGGCAACGTAGAATTCATCCGGATCTGCCCCCCCTTCTTCATTGAAGGTCACATTACGATTGAAACCAGAGGCGATGCGAGTTTCCTGATTCGCATCGGGTAACAAGTCACCTGCCATGTTTTCGAGTATGAATCGATCAAATGGTTTATTGTTGTTGTAGGCATTGATAACGTAATCCCGATACAACCACATATCTCGATGGCTGTCCGCGTGGTACCCGTTTGTATCTCCATAACGTGACAGATCCAACCAGTCCTGAGCCATCCTTTCACCGTAGTGCTTTGAATTCAGCATACGTTCGAGCATACGTTTATAGGACTGCTGAGATTCATCCTGAAGAAAAGAATTTACTTCCTCGATTGAAGGTGGCAGCCCACGCAAGTCCAAGGAGACTCGACGTATCAAAGTCAATTTGTCTGCCTGACTGGAAGGCTTCATTCTCTGATGATCCAGGCCAGCTTTAATAAAGAAGTCAATTTCATTTTTTGCCCAGCGTTTATTTTGAATACGAGGAAGCGATGGACGGGACGGAGCTTTCCAGGCCCAATGGCCGTCAACCTGGGCACCTTCCTTAATCCATTGTTGAATCAACTCAATCTGCTTGCTGGTCAGCTGTTTCTTAGAGTCAGCCGGTGGCATTTTGGTTTCAGAGTCTTCCGATGTCAGCCGTTGCAGGAGTTCACTGTTGACTGGATTGCCCGACGCGAGAAGAGCTGAATAATGATCATTGTCTATATCCAACCGTAATTCTGCCTGTCGCGTATTTTCATCCGGACCATGGCAGGCGAAACAGGTTTCACTCAGAATCGGACGAATGTCCCGATCATAATCAACGCGCGTTTTCGCTACAGCTACTACCTGTTGAGCAACCACCCAAAACAACACGAAAACGATTTTCAATTTCCACATAGCGACGGTTGCATTCCTATTTTTCTAAATTACTTCTGCCAAACTTCCATTCTAAGGTATGACGAGATGTGGTTGCATATTCATTAAACAGGAATCCAAAACAAGATTGTCATTCCCAAATGAAGTAGAATCAACACTGTGACAGATCATACGAATTCAACGGAGTAACCGATTTATGAGATTCAGCATCCTCTTCCTTATTGGCTTTGCTACTATGGTGACGGCACAGGACTCGATTGTGCCTAAAGACGCAAAACTAACGAAACTATTCACCGGCGTTATGTTGACCGAAGGAGTTGCCGTCGCGCCAGACGGACAGGTGTACTTCAGTGATATTACCTTCTCTCATCAGTCCAAATTAGACAACGGGCAAATCCATGCCGGTCACATTTGGCGATATGACCCGACCTCTGGCAAGACTTCCATTTTCCGTTCACCCAGTGGCATGTCCAACGGGATCAAATTCGATGCCAACGGTGACATGATCGTCTGTGAAGGTGCAGACTACGGCGGACGACGAGTTACGCGCACCGACATGAAGACTGGTATGAGTTATATCGTGGCTGGACTTTACGAAGGCCGAAAACTTAATTCACCGAATGATGTAACAATCGATCTTCAGGGACGGCTCTACTTCAGCGACCCTCGCTATCTTGGTCACGAGACCATCGACCAGCCGGTCATGGGCGTTTATCGAGTGGATCCCGATGGTTCGATTACCCGGATCATCTCCGATGCTGGAAAACCAAATGGCGTCTGCGTCTCGCCTGACCAAAAGACTCTTTACGTTGTTAGTAACGAAAATGGTGCAACTGGATTTGAACGTCTGGGAACAGCAGACGACGCGAAAGGCCCCGTCGCGATTGCCGCGCCGCTACGCAAAGGTCATATGGCACTGATGGCGTATGATCTGGACAAAAATGGAAATGCCACTTTCAGAGAAACACTCGTGGATTACTCTCCAGAAGACGGACCCGATGGGCTGATCGTGGATGCGAATGGGAATCTTGTCGTGGCAGAACGAAGCGAAAAACGTCCCGGAATCGCGATCTACTCACCACAAGGGAAAGAACTGGGGTTCATCGAAACACCTGTTCCGACTAACGTTGGATTTGGTCGCGGAGAAGATTCCAATCTGCTATACATCACCGCCGGTGCCGAGCTTTATAGCATTCGTCTGAATACCACTGGGTATCAGTTGCCTGCTGCAAAGCAAAAACGTAAATAAAAACCCATACGGCTAAGTTCGTTAAGCTCGAATTCCAAGTTGGACTCAGATTCGTTATGAGAATTCCTTGTCTCTTTCTTTCCATGCTGGCACTTAGTGTAACCATCCCACTAAGTGCTCAGCAGGAAAACCTCGCCCCCGAGCATGCCGCGCGCATGGCACAAAGTCAGAAACTGTTTAAGTCGACAGTACGGCACGCGTTAACCGCGCATTGTCTCAAATGCCATGGCGGTGAAAAGGTAGAAGGGGAGTTCAATCTCACCTCTCGAAAGTCTTTCCTCTTGGGCGGCGCGAGTGGTGAATCGGTGGAAATCGGGAAGGCCGAAGATAGCTATTTGGCCGACATGCTGTACCATCGCACCGAGCCGGCAATGCCACAGAATAGCGGAAAGCTAAGTGACACCCTGATCGTATCGATTTTGGAATGGGTGAATCTAGGCGCAGCCTACGATCGTCCACTTGTCGATGCTGACGAACCAGAGGATGCTTGGACTCGCCGTCGAATTGATCCGGCACAAAAGAACTATTGGGCATTTCAGCCACTCCGGATGGTTAAAATTCGTAGCGATCTGCACCCTGCTGCAAATAACCCAATCGATCACTACATCGCTGCCTCCATGAACGACCAAGATTTGGTGTTCTCACCGGCAGCCGATGCCACGACACTCATCCGCCGAATGTATCTAGACACGATCGGGATGCCTCCAACTCAAGACGAGTTGGAGGTACTTCGCGCCTTACCACAAGACGAAGTCATTCCGGCGACCATTCGAGCCGTACTGGAAAGCCCTCACTACGGAGAGCGTTGGGCACGTCACTGGCTGGATGTAGCAAGGTTTGCGGAAAGCCACGGGTTTGAACATGACTATGATCGACCGTTCGCATTTCATTATCGAGACTTTGTAATCAAAGCTCTCAACGCCGACCTGCCCTATAACGAATTCACCCGGTGGCAACTGGCCGGAGATGAAATTGCTCCGGACAACCCCCTGGCGATGATGGCGACTGGATTCCTGGGAGCTGGGGTATTCCCCACTCAGATTACTGCCAATGAGGTAGAGCCTTCACGTTATGACGCGTTGGATGACATGGCCGCGACGACGGGAACGGCGATGCTGGCGATGACGATTGGCTGTGCCCGCTGCCACGATCACAAATTCGATCCGATTCCAACCGCAGATTACCACCGTTTTACTTCGACGTTTACGACCGCCGTACGATCAAATCAGCAGCTCATTCTCAATCAGGCCGAAGTCGATGCATTACAGGTTCAGTTCGATAAAGAGCATCAACCTTACCTTGATGCCATTAAGAAATATGAAGAAACCACACTTCGCAAGGCATTTGAAATTTGGGATACCTCCAATCCGGAGAAAGACCTTCCACCTTGGCACACCATGAAATTCTTTGATGTGCAGTCAGAGAAGAGTTCCGTGATTACTCGGCAAGCGGACGATTCCTTTCAAGTCGAACCGGCAACCGTTCCTAATCAGGATTCCTATACTTTTGAATTCCACACTCACTTGCCAAACGTCCAGGCTGTGCGAATCGAGGCATTTGCAGATCCCACACTCAAGGCTGGTGGCCCGGGCCTCGCCTCCAACGGCAATTTTCAATTGACCGACATTCACATTGGGGCAGCTCCGCTCACTGATGCAAATAGTTTGAAGGATATCGTCTTTAGTGATGCTAAGGCCACGTTTAACCAGAATGATGGAGCCTTACATGTAAGAACTGTCATCGACGAAGATAAAGGGTCTGGCTGGGCTGTGGATCCTCAATTTGGTAAAGACCACGCCGCCATTCTCACTCTTAAAGAGCCTTTGGAAAATTCGGCTGGGCATCGCCTTCGAATCACCGTGGCGTTTAACGGAAATACCAAACATATCATGGGACGCTTCCGACTCTCTGTGTCCACGGATCCAAACGCTCCACTACTCTCTAATACGATCTCAGAAGAAGTTGCATTAGTGCTTGCCAAACCAGCCGGCGAGCGATCTGCGGAAGAAACTCAAGCAGCCATTGATTGGTATCGCACATCCGATAACAAATGGAAGGAACTGACGGCGAAAGCCGCTGAACACATGAAAGAAGCACCTCGTCTTGACGGTGAATCTGTCATGATTGTCAGCGAAGGGGTGAAGCCCATCCGCCATCACACTCAAGGAAAAGATTTCTTCGACGAATTCTACTTCTTAAAGCGTGGAGATGTAAATCAAAAGGTAGGACCGGCTTCCCAGGGATTCCTACAAGTGCTCATGCCAGAGGAAGATTCCATTGCACGCTGGCAACAGGAACCGCCTAAGGGGGCAACGACGTCATTCCGAAGAACGGCGATGGCAAACTGGATGGTTGATACACAGAATGGTGCCGGACAATTATTAGCTCGCGTCATCGTCAATCGACTTTGGCATCATCACTTTGGGCGTGGAATCGTTTCGTCCACCAACGACTTTGGAATCCAGGGACAACCTCCCACCCATCCCGCATTACTGGACTGGCTTGCCAACCAACTGATTGCCAATAACTGGAGTCTTAAACACATCCACTCCTTGATCCTCTCCAGCTATACCTATCAACAGACTTCCGAACATCACGTTCAAAACGCGGAAAAGGATCCCGAAAATGCATTCTATTGGCGTTTCAGTCCTCGGCGGCTTGAAGCTGAAGCGATCCGTGATTCGATACTTCAAGCCACCAACCAATTAGATCAAACCATGTTCGGCAAAGGAACGCTGGACGAATCCATGCGACGACGAAGTATTTATTTCACCGTCAAAAGAAGCAAGCTCGTACCCATGTTACAGGTATTTGATGTTCCCGAACCTTTAGTAAGCCAGGGACAACGTCCGACGACGACCGTCGCTCCCCAGGCACTCTTGCTTTTGAATAATCCACATCTGAGAAAATGCTGTGAAGACCGAGCTATGGAACTTCTCAAGCTGGGCTTAGAGAATCCCCAGTTAGTCGATACGCTTTACCAATCATCGCTATCACGTCCTCCTCAAAAGAGGGAACTGGTAAAAGCGGCTGATTTTTTACAGTCCCAAACTATTTCGTATCAACAGAGCGGAGTTACAGATGCTCAGGCACAAGCGACCGCTGACCTGATTCAATTGTTATTTTGCCTCAACGAATTCTGTTACGTCTATTAAACAACCTCATGAAGAATCCTATCTATACACGACGAAAACTACTGCAAACCTGTGGCGGTGGCATGGGAGCATTAGCGTTACATGCGTTACTTGCCGAACAGGAAACGGAGGCGGCGAATAGTCCTTTGGCTGCCAAAGAACAACACTTTCCGGCAAAAGCAAAGAGTGTGATCTGGCTGTTTATGAACGGTGGACCAAGTCAGGTCGATACTTGGGATTATAAACCCGAGTTGGAGAAACACGACGGTCAGGAGCTGGAAGGATTCGACAAGAACACTGGATTTTTCACTGGTAATGTCGGTCCGATTATGAAGTCACCGTTCCAGTTTTCCCAACACGGTGAAAGCGGTTCCTGGGTCTCTGAAATCTTTCCAAACATCGCCCGACATGTCGACAAGATGGCATTTCTGCACTCGTGCTATACCGAGTCCAACAACCACAGTCCCGCTTTGTTTATGATCAACACGGGCATGAAGCGTATGGGATTTCCCAGTGTTGGCTCTTGGGTAACTTATGGGCTGGGAACGGAAAACCAAAACCTGCCGTCATTCGTCACCATGTCTGATCCACTTAATCGAGGACTTCCCAAAGGCTACGCACAAAATTGGGGAGCAGGGTTTCTACCTAGTGTCTATCAAGGTACGTGGCTCAAACCTCAAGGGGATCCAATTGCCAACCTCAAACTTCAGGGAAAGAAAAACATCGATCAGCAGCGAGCTTTGCTTGATGCCTTACAAGCTCTGAATAAAGATCACGCGCAGACTCGACCAGAGGAAGCTGATTTAGAAACGAGAATTAACAGCTTTGAGTTAGCTTATCGAATGCAACAAGCAGCTCCGGAAGCACTCGACATCAATCTGGAAACTCAAGAAGTACACGACTTATATGGCATCGGTGTTAAGGAGTGTGATCACTTTGCCAAACAGTGTCTGACGGCGCGGCGAATGGTCGAACGTGGAGTTAGATTTGTACAGATTTACAGCGGCGGCAACGAAAATGCCCGAAGCTGGGATGGGCACAATTCCATTTCTAAAAACCATGGACAGTTTGCCGGAGAGACAGACCGCCCTATTGCCGGATTGCTCGAAGATCTTGATCAACGCGGACTGCTGGATAGTACGCTGGTGGTTTGGGGTGGTGAATTTGGCAGACTATCAATCGTGCAAAAAGGTGGGACTGGACGCGACCATAACCCTCATGCCATGACCTATTGGATGGCTGGCGGTGGAGTCAAAGGCGGGGTTCATTACGGCGCGACTGACGAGATCGGAAATGAAGCGGTCGAAAACCGAGTGAGCGTGAACGATCTACATGCGACCATTTTACATCTTTGTGGATTGGATCATAAAAAGCTCACTTACCATCTCAATGGCCGCGACTTCCGACTCACTGACGTCGCCGGAGAAGTCGTTAAAGAAATCATCCGGTAGCCAGTCTTCCATTCCCAATGGAAGACCTGAGGGTCAGAGAGATTACTTAATTAAAGATTTGCTGCCTAGAAAGCTCATACTGAACAGAGCTCAGCAAGAGCGTCATGAATTGTTGGGCGGAGTGATTACTCACCTTACTGAGCTTTGCAAAGGTAAACAACTGATACAGCACATTGTCCAATTCCTCGCGCGAGGACAACCTGGGCTCGGCAACTAATTGATTGAATACTCGCTCGACAGCTGCAAGATTCTGCTTCTTTTCTGGAAGATTGACACGGAATGAACCTTGCCCGTCACCGAGCAAATCAAACTCAATGTACAGGTCTTCAAATGCATCGATCTTAGACTTGAGCACGATCTGACCACCTGATCGACTCTCGACGCTCTTGGAAATCAAACCGCAATGATGAAGATCAATAATTCTGACCGTTGCTAAATCCGATTGCAAACGACCATATACGTAGACAGGAAAACATTGATCTGCGTTGTTTGCCCGCGAGTCTTTATTAGTTGCTTTTGTGATGAATGGTGCCTCATGTACTATTCCTTCAATAGGGAACAGGCCATGGTTTTGCAGCGAATCGTGAATTGCTTGCTGTGCTTCCTGAACAGTAGCGGCGTGATATTGCATTAAGCTTTCTTTTGCTTGCCAAGCCGCAAAAGACTGATAGCCAAACACTCCTGTCAGAATAACGAGACAGATCAGAAAACTTTGAAATAATTTGTTTTGCCAGATCGCCAACGAATCCCACCTTGCATTGACATAAAACCATCAATTGCGATGAATGTAATTTATAAATGTAAGGTTTTATATTAGCGAGGGCTACCTGCCTGCCAAAGGGTCGCAAGTGGTTTTCTGGACCTAAGAGTAACTAATTTCATGCCATGCTGGCTTTGACGAAATTCGATCAAGGAGCCAAAATGCGTTTGAAGTTAGCATTATGGAATTGAAGAATGATATCGCCTCGGATTTCATAGATTTTGCCGGCGTGATGGCCAATTCCCGGCGCGACAAGCTTGTCGTAGGGAATTCCCAATTCCTTAAGATAGTCCATAAAGTCCAGATTTGACTGATAGTTTTCTTCCTCGGCTCCAACCCAAACCAAAGGGTGCAAAGGGGGCGCATCTTTACGTTGAGAATACTTTTTGGCTAAATCCCAAGTGTTATATCCCGAGCCAAAATTTATCGCGTCCGATTCAGCCCCGTCATTTTCCTGAATTCGCTTTTCGGTCGCAAACCCTGCTCCTCCCGGAGCAACCGAGCCAAACAACTCCGGATACTTAAACATAATACGTGTCGTGCCCCGGCCACCCTGTGAGTAACCTTGTAACCCTCGGGCTTCCCGGCGAGCAATCGTACGATACTGCTTATCAATATGCGGAATGGTTTCTTTGATAAAGACATCTTCACCCTGCCCTTGTTTAAACGCCGGATAGTTGTACCAACTCATCGGACCGCCATTTGGAAACACGTAAATCACAGGGTCAATTTGCTCTGCACGAATGGCTGCGTCGACAAAACGATGAATAGAGATCATTTTGTATTCACCACCAGGCCGACCTCCATGCAGGTTGTAGACCACTGGATATCGACGATTCTTATTCTCTTGCTGATAGTAACCAGGAGGCAGGTAGATATAGTAGCCAACCGGAATGCCCATCGACTTACTCTGAAACGTTCGATGACGAATCTTCTTAGAAATAGATGCAACCAACTTCTCTGAACCCGGGTTCACCCAACTGAAACCCTCAGGCGTACGGCGAGTTTGCTGAGCGGACACCGTCAGCGGCAGCAAACCAATAAACAGGAAAAGCAGACTACGCACTACTTTTTGACCCACCCTTTACGTTGCTGCAGTTGCCATTCCAACGGTTTCTCAGCGATATCACTATCGTCCTGATAGTGCTCCTGCAGTTCTTTCAACTGCGCCTTATGGTTCGCGATTAGTTTTGCGTACCGAGGTTTCCCATAGAGGTTATGTAATTCATCTGGGTCCCGTTGGAGATCATAGAATTCCCATTCTTCACCAAACTCATAAAAGTGCATTAACTTAAATCGCTCGGTACGAATTCCATAGTGACGCGGAACCATGTGCACACTGGGAAATTCATAATAATGATAGTACAGTGAAGATCTCCATCCATCGGTGTCTTCTCCTTTCAGCAATGGCATGAGAGAGTCCCCCTGAATATCGGCTGGGATATCTGCTCCTGCCATATCCAAAAAGGTCGCCGCATAGTCAATATTCTGGATCAGGTGCTCGTCGATCGAACCGGGTTTGATCACTTCAGGCCATTTAATCACAAATGGCATCTTCATCGATTCATCGTACATCCATCGTTTGTCATACCAGCCATGGTCACCCACATAGAATCCTTGATCCGAGCAGTACACGACGACTGTGTTTTCAGCCAGACCTTCGTCTTCCAAAGTCTGCATGATGCGTCCGACACTCTCATCCACACCTTTCACACAGCGAAGATAGTTCTTGGCGTACCGTTGGTATTTCCAGCGAACCAAATCTTTACCGCTTAGATTGGCGTCATGGAACGCCTGGTCCTTTGGCCCCCAAGCATCACGCCAAACCTTTAACTGCTCAGGCGTAAACCGCTGCAAGTTGACCCAGGCACTACGATCCTGTCGTTGTTGAATCGGTTCTGGTTTCTCTGTAGGAACTAAATCTAGAAAGAGGTCGTAATGTGGATCCATGTGACGATCAATTTCCAACTCCTGATAACGAGCCGCCGGCGCGTTGTCTTTGTAGTCGTCAAACAGAGTCGCCGGTTCAGGAATCTCGATATCGTCATACAGATTCAAGTGACGCGGTGCTGGCATCCAACAACGATGCGGGGCTTTGTGCTGCACCATTAGCAGAAAAGGCTTATCTTTATCACGACCTTCTTTGATGTATTCCACCCCCATATCCGTCACGAGATCGGTACAATACCCCTCAATCGTGATTTTGCCTTCTGGTGTGATGAAGTCCGGGTTGTAATAAAGTCCCTGACCTGGCAACACGACCCATTTGTCATAACCTTGTGGTTTTCCAGCCAAATGAGACTTCCCATAGATCGCGGTTTCGTACCCCGCAGCCTGCAGTAGCTTAGGAAAAGTTTGCTGATCCCAATTGAATTTATCGCCATTGTTTCGGAAGCCATTCTTATGGCTATGCTTACCAGTTTGAATGACTGCCCTACTTGGGCCGCAAATTGAGTTCGTGCAAAAACTGTTACGAAACAACATTCCGTGTGAGGCAAGTTGATCAATGTTTGGCGTGGGATTAACTTCTTTAAGCCACCCATCGTAAGCACCTATCGCATGCGGGGCGTGGTCATCGGTAAAGATAAAAACGATGTTAGGTCGTTTTTCAGCCGCCAGAATACTGGAGGCCAACATCATAAGAAAAAGAGTTTTCAGAGCAACGCGTTTCACAGTCATTCGCTTTCGTTTACTTTGGTGATTCTGTTTATTTGATGAGCCAGTTGATTCATTCTGAATTCAGTTACCGCATTGTGCAAGGATGGGGCACCTTGAGGATCCTGTTTTACTTCTGATTTCCATAGACTTCCAACTCGTGAATCGACCAAAACAAACCATGTTGACCTGTAGACAGTGTTTAAGAACGGCGAAAGGCCCATACCATAAACCACTATGATGACCCTGAGCTCGATTATCCGTAGGTTCTCAGGATAGTTTTTTTTCGAATTACCACTTTTGTTTTGCTAAGATGCTATGAGTTATAGAGAGTTCTAAATATCTTCCGTGAAAGCATTCTCCCATGATTCGCCAGAACCAATTGGCCACTGCCATCCTACTTTTGACCTTCGCTGGTCTACCCACTGTTGTAGAAGCAGAGACTCCACAATACGAATCCGGCGACATCAAAATCGTAGCCGCCCGAGCAGATGAACCAATGCGTGAATCGTTCTCACTCACAGCTGCAAAAGAATATCTTGCGCAAAGTAGTCAGGCATGGACGGAAAAGCGAAATTGTGTTTCCTGTCACACCAACGGTACATTCATGCAGCTAGCCCCAACACTTGGCCCCATGTTCAAAGAACAGGTGGAGCAACACCGTAAATTCTTCGTGCTTGAGTCGTCTAAATTCAAACGTGCTCCGGCTAGTGCTATCAGGTCCGGTCTGAAGCCAACTCAATTGGCCTATGTTGCCAACGGACTGGCTGCATATGACGAAGTTCAGGGAAAACTATCTGCTGAAACGAAAGAAGCTCTGGATCTGATGCTCACGGTTCAGTCCGAAGATGGCAGCTACAGCAATCTTGATTGCTGGCCTCCTTTTGAATCCAGTTCGTATCATGGCGCCACCGTCGCGGCGATGGCCTTAGTAACCGCTCCCGGATATCTAAGCCAGGTAAGCGAAGCCCAGCAAAAGCAAATCGATGTCTTGCAGAATTACTTACAAAAGACGAAGCCTCCTCATGACTATGGCCGCCTACTACTTCTTCAGGTCGGCATAAAATGGAAAGGCCTTATCAGTGACGAGCTTCAGCAGGAAACAATTGCAATGATCCTCAAGCACCAGCAGAAAGACGGAGGCTGGGCTATGCGAACATTTGCGACTCCGGAAACGTGGGGAGGCGGAAGCCGTAAAGATAAACTCAACGCCGAACCAAACAAAGATGCTCCGGCAAGTGACGGTCATCAAACGGGATTGGCCATCATGCTATTGCGTGAATCTGGTACTCCTGCTGACCATCCGGCGATTCAGGCAGGAATCAAGTGGATTAAATCGAATCAGCGGGAGTCAGGACGCTGGTGGACTCGTTCACTGAATACCGATGGTCCCCATTTCATTACCTATAGTGGGACGTTTTATCCGCTAAGAGCGTTGCAACTCTGTGGTGAGTTGGATCAAAAACAGGAAACTCTATCCAAGGAATCTGAGTAGAAGGTCGCCGAGCTAGTGATCTAGCGTTCTAGCGTTCTAGCAATCCAGGCTAAGCGGTTAATCCTGCGATCGGCGTTCCGGTTGTAGCAAAGCGGACCAGATCGACCGGCAGTCCGGACTCTAATCGCAACTCGCCTATATCAAATAGATTGTGAAGAATGGTCGCTACCAGATTCTCGTTTTTCCAGGCTGAAGTAATTGGTTCACCACCATCTTTTGACGACTGACCAATGACTTGTCCATGTGCGACACCGCCGCCATAGATCATCAGCGGAGCTATCCGACCCCAATGGTCACGACCACCGTTCTTGTTAATTCGAGGCGTGCGTCCCATTTCTCCTGTAGTGACGAGCATGATATCGTCACTCAGCCCACGTGCTTCGCAATCTTCAATAAATGCTGAAACCGCATGGTCGAATGGATTACCTACGGCATCCATCCCTCGCCCGACTCCCACGTTATTGCCATCCGCATGCATATCCCAAACGAATTGAGTGGTTACAGTTACGAAGCCGGCACCCGCTTCACACAAACGCCGGGCTAACAGTAGAAGGCGACCGAGCGTGCGAGCATTCGTTTGATACCAGTGACGGCCACTTTGCCCATTCTTCTTATCTGCGAACTTCGAATCGCTGATGTATTGAGATGTGTCATATCTGGCGATCGTGGCAGGGTCTTCTTTAGTCACATCGAATGCCTTGGCCACGCCACGAATAAGCATGTCATATGCCTGTTCGCGAAATTTACCTACACCATCGAGTACGCCTGTACTGTCCAGCTCACTTTTGAGGCCGTCGAGTGACTGCAGCAGACCTTTTCTGTCATCAAACCGGGAAATCGGTAATGCCAGTCGCATATTCTTTTGCATATTCGAACCGCCACCTGGCACGAAAGGCTCATACATCTTTTCAAGTTCACCGGTTTGGACAAACGTTCCAAAGCGAACATCCGGGCCATTGTCATCCGGTTCGACAGCGGTGGGGTCGATGGCGATATTCGTCGGAATACCAGTCTGAGAATGATTGGTGCCAACTAGCCTGGCATAGACCGATCCCAAATTAGCCTTCAGTGTTTCGTTACTTATAATCGGTCTAATCCCATGACCGCTACTGCCACCGACATAGGATCTAACGACAGCCAGTTTGTCGGCCAGTCCGGCCAACCGTGAAAACGTACTGCCGAAATGGACGCCTGGAATCTTTGTCTGTGTCACTCCCCCTACGGTTCGAATCGCTTCGTCGACATCCATTTTGGGATCAAATGTCTCATGCTGCGTTGGCCCGCCATGCTGGAGCAGGAAAATCACGGATTTTCCTGTGGTGTAATGATTCTTCTCTGCCTTGGCTGCCAGTAAATCCGACAGTTCAATTCCGGCGGCGCCAGCCAACCCTAAACCGCCCACCTGAAGCATGGCTCGTCGATTCATTGGTTGTCGGGAGTCAAAGATAGATAACATAAGCGTGTATTTACAAGGTGACTGTTTTGATAACTCTCATTATATCGGAGATGTAAGGCTTGTAACTACACCTCCTTAATGTCCTTGCTCACTCCACTAATTCAATTCAAAGTGGATTTCACCGATTATCCTTTCTTTTGAAGACTAGATTCCCTCAAATTGGATTCAGATTTTGCGCCCTCCTCGGAAAGTAGCAGCATCTATATATCAGTAAAGAGTCTTTACTTTCATTCTTGATACACTCATTTTCTTTCAAAAGCATTCTTATGATGATTAAACACAGGACGTTGATATTGTCATTTGTCCTGATGGCATTGCAGATAGGTCCTCACCTGCCAATGGTCCAGGCAATCCCCCCTGCACCGGCCATGGGTGGTCGCGGCTATTTCATCCAAGACTACGCCGCTATCATTCCGCACGATAGTCAGTCGTTTGAGAGAATTTCGCAATACCAAGAAAAGGCTTTTGTCGATCATCAGACTCCTATCATCGTCGTGACGATCGAATCAATGAAACCCTATGGCTACCATCGTTCCGACTTTGAAGTAATGACTCGGCAATGGTTTGATCGATGGCAAATTGGTACCCAAAGAGAGAACGGGCTTAATAGAGGTATCTTGGTCCTGTTCGTCAGACAGGAACGCCTATGTCGAATTGAATTGGGTGGCGATTGGGGGACTGACTTTGACAAACACTGTGTCAAAATCATGCAGCACACAATGCTTCCCTACTTCAAAAGTGAGGATTATCGATCGGGATTGGAATTAGGAACAAAGCGATTGTTGGAGATGGCAAAATCGGGTCCACTCAATGGCCCTCCATCCGTATTATCCTTCAACCCGATGGTTGTCGTTTTCGGAGGCCTCGGAATCCTCATCGTGCTCATGTTCATCGCCTTAGCTTGGCATGAGCGAGAGAACGCAGGAGCATTGCTAAGTGTGATCCCAATTCTAATAATACCCGCCCTGATTTATGCCCCGATGATTGTAGTGCCAATCCTCTTAGTAGGCATTCCTGCCCTGGTCATCTACAGATGGATACGAGGCGGTGAGACCAATGACGTTCCGAGCTTCTCCTTGTTTCGTTCTCCCAAGGTTTGGTGGCAAGACTTCAAATCCAGAATATTCTCCTGGACTTATTGGAAAGATAGCTTCATCAACTTCTTCTTAAATCTTGGCAAATCCGATTCAACGTACGGAGGTGGGTTTGGTAGTGGCGGTGGCTTTGGTAGTGGCGGTGGCTTTGGAAGCGGAGGAGGTGGCGGTTTTAGTGGCGGAGGATTTGGCGGTGGTTCAAGTGGTGGTGGAGGAGCAACCGGAAGTTGGTGATTACCTGATGAACAGAATAAAAAACTATCTAGTTCCTTGCTTCACTCTGATTTGGCTTTTAACTCTTCAGAATGAAATCCATGCACAAGTGCAAATCCCAGCTGCACCAGCCAACGAAGGGCATGGTGACTTCTTACAAGACTATGCCGGCATTATTAACCCAAATGCTCCTGAATTGAAGGCAATCGGAAAGGCGCAGCAAATAGCCTTCGAACAACACGATACACCGATTGTTGTGGTTGTCATCACGCGGATGGCTTCTTTTGGCTACCAAGGTGACGAGATCGCTCCTTTCGCTGCCGATTGGTTTAATAAATGGGATATTGGCACACTCGGAGTAAATGGGAAAAACCGCGGCATACTGTTACTCATTTCCATTGGGGACCGCAAAGCCAGAATCGAATTGGGAAGAGACTGGGCACGGCGATTTGACCATCATTGCCAACAGATAATGGACAAAGCCATTATTCCAAATTTCAAAGCCGGGAATTTCACCAAGGGTATCCATGACGGCGTTCAGCACTTAGAGCTAATGGCCATCGCGGGTCCGATTGGACAGGTTAAAGCCTTCTCCAAGCGGAAGAGTAACTTGGTTATCAAGAATAAACTCCTCGGTAATTTACCATTTCCAATTTGGGTCACAGCAATCCTGATCGTTCTGGCTATTATTGCAATTGTATATGCTGTTCAGATGCCTGATGGATTTGTGAAAAAAGCGTGTATCCTCTTGGGTATTGCTCTGGGACTACTGGCCATTTACCCACCTGGAATTATCATTCTGGGAATAGCCGTCCTGGCCAGCTTTCTGCCTAGTGGTGGTGGAGGTGGAGGCTCCAATTACAGTTTCGGTTCCAGTTCCAGTTACAGTTCCAGCAGTTATAGCAGCGGAGGAAGTAGCTACAGCGGGGGTGGTTACAGTGGTGGTTCAAGCGGTGGCGGCGGCGCATCCGGCAGTTGGTAACCACGAATTCCATATAGAGTTAGATTTATGATCAATGCAAAAAAGTCTCTAAACACACAACAACTCAAGTCCATTGAAGATTGTATTCGCGAGGCCGAGACGAAAACCGGAGCAGAGATTGTCTGCGCCGTGGCGACAGAGTCTGGTCGTTACGATCGAGCCGAATCTATCTTCGGTATTTTTGGAGCGGTCATAGCCCTTAGTGGTAGCAACCTTTTAGCTCGTTACATGGACAACGACGGCATGTGGAGTGTCGAAGCAGATTTCAGTCTGTTGGTGCAGGTCATTCTGGTCGTGACGGGTTTTTTGGCTGGCATACTGATCTCAAGTCTCTCCAAATCTCTACGCGCCTATGCTGTTTCCAAAAGTGAAGTGAATGCTGAGATCCACCGATCCGCAAAATTGATTCTCTCAGACGCTATCCTTGCTTCTCCCCGTAGTGCAGGAGCGGTATTGTTGTATATAAGTTTGGCTGAACGAAGAGCTACGATCCTCTGTGATCGTCTCGGCAAAGAAGCATTAGACCAAGACACCTTGGATAGTATCTGCCAGAGCATACTCCAAAACATCAAACAGGAAGATATAACAACGGGACTTACTTCCGGCGTAGCGCAACTGGCAGAACACCTATCTTCACGGATTCCGGCACCCCAGGAAAATCTAGATGAATTGGAGAATCACGTACTGCTTTTCCATCCTCGACCATAGCCTTCTGCCTGAGGATTTACACTAATTCCTCCAAGTCAGCGATTCCCTGTCGTATAATGAAGTCTTCGTACATCCCCCCTGCCTTCGCTGATTGCTTATGCCACGTCTTCTGTTTTGCATCGCCCTGCTTTTGACCGGTGGTTTGGTTTTTGCAGACGAACTTCCAGTGGCCCCTCCTTTCTCAACCGATGGTCTGGTCCTATGGCTTGATGCAGATCATCACGAAGCCACAGAAGGAAAGCTCTCAACTTGGTTCGACCGTAGTGGAAAAGGAAACCATCTCGTACAACCTGACACGAATCTCAGACCAACCATTCGTCAGGACGGGGATACTACCTCCATCCATTTTGACCAGTCCGCTCTTACGCTTTCCAAGATCAAAGGTTTTCTGTCAGGTGAACAGACATTTCAAGTCTTTATGCTATTACGAGCCGGACAACAGGAAGCAGGAAGCCCGCGCCTAATCGACCTTGCCTCCTCCCAGAACGAAGCAAAGTACACTAACAAACGGAAGGGATTCTGGATCGGGTATGAAGATTATACTCTTGACCCTGACAGCAAAGGCCGGATGCGATTAGGAGTCGTTGCAGGAGGAGAAGCAACTTCGTCTCAAAAAGCCTGGGACTCCCAACCTCACATCGTAGAAGCCGTCTATGCCGGTAACCAGCGTTGGGCATTGTATGAAGACGGAAAATCTGTCGGACACGGTCGTTACCAAGGTGACGTCGGGTTCCTGGGTTTCGTCGGCGGAGCCCAGTTAACGATCGGACAGCATTCGCTAAGCAAGGATCCTACCCATTTCTTTCACGGTGATGTATTTGAAGTACTGGTTTTCAATCGCGTTCTTCATGCCAAGGAACAACAACAGGTTGGCCAATACCTTGCCCAAAGACTCAAAGACCAAACTAACTACACTCCCCAAGATCAAACTCAACCACTTTTCGAAACGCATATCCAACCGTTGTTGGCCAATAAGTGTGTTGACTGTCACCAGGGAGACGAGGCGAAAGGCGGGCTTCGACTCGATCAACTGATCCATCTATATGAAGGAGGCACGAGTGGTCCCATTCTGGAACCGGGAAATGCTCAAAAGAGTTTCCTGTTTCATATCACAGCGTCGAAGGAAATGCCGCCAGCATCACACGATACTCCACTTACTATGGAAGAACTGGAGCTATTACGAATTTGGATCGAGTCTGGAGCCAAAGCCAAACAAGCTGTCGATCTAACCGCACTGAAACAAAAAACGCAGAGTGATCACTGGGCTTTCCAGGCTTTGCAACCACCCAAACTTCCGATCAACACGGCGATGCATGGATCTCGTACCGATATTGATGACCTCATTGCAGCCAACCTAGAAAAACAAGGACTGACTCTTTCGAAAACTGCCAGCAAAGAAGTACTTCTTCGACGGGCAACTTTGGACCTCAACGGGCTACCACCTTCTCCACAGCAAATTGAGGAATTCCTACAGGACACTCGACCGAATGCGTATGAACTCTTATTAGATCGCTTGTTGGCCAGCAAGCACTTTGGAGAGCGATGGGGACGACATTGGCTGGACGGTGTTGGTTACAGCGACACGAATGCCATGGACAATGATCAGGCGATTGTTCGGCCAGCCAAAGGGAAATGGCGGTATCGGGATTATGTCATTGATGCGTTTAATTCTGACAAGCCCTATGAGGATTTCCTAAAACAACAACTGGCTGGAGATGCGATGGTCGATTGGCGTGATGCCAAATCGTATAATCCAAAAATTCGTGAACATCTAGTTGCTACAACGATGTTACGATGTGCGCCGGATGACACCGATCAGAACGAGTTAAACATTCTCAGTATTCGCTACCACGTCCTCCACCGCACGGCTGAATCTGTGGCTCAAAACCTACTCGGCCTGACGATGCAGTGCTGTAAATGCCACGATCATAAATTCGAGCCGATTTCGCAACGAGACTACTATCGATTCACAGCCAATTTCAGTGGAGCCTGGCAACCCAAAGATTGGCTCAAGCCGGACGAGCGGGAAATTCGAATCATGGGCGATGACGAAGTAGCTGGCTATGAGAAACAAAAGAACACGCTTCAATCTGAAATTGATTCTTTGATTGAGGTCGGTCGACAAGCGTTGATCAAAAAGACCTATGCAGGCATTCCGGCCGTGCTACACGATGATCTACTGGCGGCTCAAAAAATTGCTAAAGAGAAGCGGTCTGAAGTCCAGAAATACCTAACCGAGAAATTTGGAGAGACCTTCAATTTCAATCAGGCACAGGTGATGCCTACGTTAGCCCGAGAAACGCAGCTCGAGATCACCAGACTCACCAATGAAATCAACGCCATCAATTCAACTCTCGATCAGGGTTGGGTTCAAGCCGTATACGATGTCGGTAGTATCCGACCAACATTTGTCCTTCGGCGAGGCGAACATGAGAAACCCGGAGCTGAAGTTCAAGCAGGGATTTTCTCGGTACTTGAACGTCCCCCAATTGCCCAGCCACAGGATCCGTCAAACCCAAGCACAGCAAGTCAGCGTCTTGAGTTAGCTCAGCAAATGACCGATTGGTCCAGCCCGACCGGAGCTTTAGCGGCACGAGTCAGAGTGAATCGTGTTTGGCAACACTTATTTGGAGTCGGCATCGTGGAAACGGCTGCAAACTTTGGTGTTTCCGGAATGAAACCTACTCACCCAGATGTGCTTGAACACCTAGCGTCTTATTTCGTCACGCATCAACGCAAATTAAAACCGTTGTTGAAACATATCATGACAAGTCAGGTGTACATGCAAGTCTCAACCGTTGGAGAAAGCGAGCAACTTCAAAAAGCCCAAGACCTTGATCCAGATAACCGTTTGTTGTGGCGACAGAATCTGCGGCGTATGGAAGCAGAAATCATTCGTGACTCCGTTTTATTCGCGAGTGGCACGCTCAACCCGAGGATGGGTGGCAAGTTTGATAACATCGTCAATCTTCCTAACGGAATGGTCGTTGAGGAAGGTTACGATCGAGTAACCGAAGAAACTACCTGGCGGCGCAGTGTCTATTTGCTCAATCGACGAAACTACCATCCCACCGCCCTTCAAGTATTCGATCAACCATTACTTATCGAGGCTTGTCAGCAACGGGATTCATCAGCATCGGTCTCACAATCTCTTTGGATGCTCAATAGTGCATTCCTCAATCACCAAGCTAACGCTCTGGCTCGCCGCGTCATGGTAGATGCTCCGAACGACCTGCATCAGCAATTCAATCAGTTGTTTCTCTATACGTTAGGGCGATCGATCACTGACGAAGAAATCAAAAGCTGTACTTCGGCGTTTAACCAACACGTAGCGGCCTACCAACTCAAAGACCCAGAAGACATGTCCGCATCTACAAAAGCACTGGCCCGAATTAGTCAGGTAATATTCAGCACGAATGAATTTATCTACCTTCAGTAAAGGCTGAGCAATCCCATGAAAAATCCTCTTTATCAATCACGACGTGAAATGCTCACTCGCTCCGCGTTAGGTTTTGGTGGCATTGCTTTGTCCGCGTTACTCCAACAGGATCTTTTGGCTGAGGAATCCAACTTCTCCAACCACAACGACCTTAAAAAACGCGATCCCCATTTTGCTCCTCAAGTAAAGTCCGTCATTCTGATGATGCAAAATGGTGGCCCCAGCCAAATGGATTTATTCGACCCTAAGCCAGAGTTGAATAAACGGGATGGACAAAAACATACTGGCGCAATTGAACAATTCCAGCCGGGAAGTGAAACCAACAAATTATTAGGCATGCCGTTTGAATTCAAACAATATGGTGAAAACGGAATGGACTTCGCTTCTCCGTTACCTCATATGGCAAGTGTCGCAGATGAATTCTGTAAAATTCGCTCGATGGTCAGTGGGCACAACAATCACACCGAAGCTCTGGTGATGTTTAACACCGGAAAGCTATTTGCTGGTCGACCTGCATTGGGTTCCTGGGTTAGCTACGGACTGGGAACCGCCAATCAGAATTTACCGGCTTATATTGTTCTGCGGGATGAACGAGGCTACAACACCAGTGGCACTTTGCTTTGGCAAAACGGTTGGATGCCTGCAATTTACGGAGGTACGGAAGTTGCCACTCAAGGCACACCCGTGCTCAATCTAAAATCCAGCGAGACTCTTCCCGAAGGAGTGGAGGCTCGGAACCTCGAATTATTGGCAGGTTTCAATAAGAGGTTTCAGACCCGGTATCCGCAGGAAAGTGATCTGGATGCCCGAATTCAGAACTACGAGCTTGCCGCGCGCATGCAAATCTCCGCTCCGGAAGTGATGGACTTAACCAAAGAAACCGAAGCAACCAAGCAGCTCTATGGTGTCGAACAGGGGGATGATGAGCTGTCTCGCTACGCCACCCGCTGTCTCATGGCACGGCGATTGGTAGAATCCGGTGTTCGTTTCATACAAATATTCCCTCCAGCCAGTCCCAACAGCCAACCCTGGGATTCCCATGGAAACGTAAAAACTCAAAACGAATCGATTTGTAAAATCACCGATCAACCGACTGCAGCATTGATTAAAGATCTGAAACAACGAGGGCTACTCGAGAGTACACTGGTCATTTGGTCCGGAGAATTTGGTCGATTACCGATTTCTCAGAATGGTTCTGGACGAGATCACAATCGGAACGCATGTACTACATTACTGGCAGGCGGAGGTGTGAAAGGTGGTCTGAGTTACGGAGCCACCGACGAATTGGGATATCGCAGTGTAGAAAAAATTGTCACCGTACATGATCTCCACGCCACGATCTTGCACCAACTAGGCTTAGATCACCACAAATTAAGCTACCATCATCAGGGACATTCAGAATCTCTGACCGATGCCCGAGTTACAGAAGCCCGGGTGGTCAAAGACATTTTACTTTAGGCGACTCGAGGAGACTCTAAGCGATAAGTTCTTCAATGACTTCTCCACCGAATTGACTCAGTTGTTTATATCGCCCGGCATGAAAGTAAGTCAGCTTATTGTCATCTAGTCCCATTAGCCGAAGTAGAGTCACGTGAAAGTCGCGTAATGGATGTACGACTTCAACCGCTTCCATCCCCACCTCGTCAGTCGCTCCGATCGTGTGCCCAGCTTTGACTCCTCCACCTGCGAGCCATACGGTCATCGCATTCGGATTGTGGTCCCGCCCGTATCTCACGCCACCACCCCGAATTCCATTATCCGGTGTGCGACCAAATTCGCCCATCCAAACCACCAGAGTCTCGTCCAGGAGACCTCGTTGTTTCAGATCCTGAAGTAATGCAGCAATCGGTTGGTCGACTCTTTCTATCATCGAACCATGAGCACGTAGAATGTAATCATGACTATCCCAACTGCTGGCATAGACCTGAACAAAACGGACTCCCTTTTCAACCAATTTCCGTGCCAACAGACATCGTCGTCCAAAGTTGTCTGTGGTTGGATTATCGATTCCATATAGATCTCTGGTTACCTGAGTTTCGTCTTCGATACTCACAAGATCGGGAACCTGTGTTTGCATTCGGAAGGCCAATTCGTAATTATTCATCCGTGCTTTGAGCTGTTCGTGCTGAGGATGAGCTTCGGCGTGCTTTCCATTTAGCTTGGCTAACAGATCAAGATTCCGCCGCTGCTGGCGACGCGTCACGCCTTTGGGAGGCCGGATATCAAGCAACGG